>AUXO018023049.1_pt1 | contig 18199 bp, 14 predicted proteins | sample 768731 | NCBI WGS metagenome assembly AUXO01 (sample SAMN02715735, study PRJNA202380) | gut metagenome | biome: sheep rumen | host: Ovis aries | place: New Zealand: Palmerston North
ATCAGTAATTCTACCATCATCAAGTATTTGAAGAAGTATATTAAATACATCCTTATGCGCCTTTTCAATCTCATCAAATAAAACTATACTATATGGGTTTCTACGGACAGCCTCTGTAAGCTGGCCACCATCGTCATAACCGACATATCCTGGAGGAGAACCGATAAGTCTAGCTACAGAATGACTTTCCATATATTCACTCATGTCAATTCTAATCATATGTCTTTCATCATCAAATAGCTCATAAGCAAGAGATTTGGCCACCTCAGTTTTACCAACTCCTGTAGGGCCTAAGAATATAAACGAACCAATAGGCCTATTTGGATCTTTAATACCAGCTCTAGCTCTTATAATAGCTTCACTTACCAAATGCAAAGCATTCCCTTGCCCCTTAACTCTTTTGCCTAAATTTTCCTCTAAATGAAGTAGCTTTTCCCTTTCAGTTCCAACCAATTTACTTATAGGGATATTAGTCCATTTAGATATAATTGCTGCAATAGACTCATCATCAACAACATCACTTAATATCGCATTTTCATCTTCCTTTTTAATTTCATTAAGTTCTTTTTCTAAAGAAGGAATAGTACCATGTTTAAGTCTAGCAATAGTTTCATAATCATATTTAGATTCAGCATATTCAAGCTCAGTATTAGCTTTTTCAAGTTCTTCTTTTTTCTTATTTATTTCTAAATTAATTTTCTTCTCATTTTCCCAAGATGTGCGAAGCTCATTTTCTTTAGTTTTAAGTTCAGAAAGCTTTTCATCAATTTCTGAGATTCTATTTTTAGAAAAATCATCTTTTTCTTTTTTTAATGCCTGTTTTTCAACTTCAAGCTGCATAATTTCTCTAGTTAAATTATCTATAGAAGTAGGTACAGATTCTAATTGAACCTTAATAGTTGCACAAGCTTCATCAACTAAATCAATAGCCTTATCGGGTAAAAATCTATCAGTAATATATCTATCAGATAAAGTAGCAGCAGCCACAAGCGCTTTATCCTTAATAGTCACACCATGATAAACCTCAAAACGTGATTTTAAGCCACGAAGTATTGTAATTGTGTCAATTACATTAGGCTCTGATACTAAAACTTTTTGGAAACGCCTTTCCAATGCGCCGTCTTTTTCGATATACTTTCTGTATTCATTTAAGGTAGTAGCACCGATACAGTGAATTTCACCACGGGCAAGCATTGGCTTAAGCATATTACCAGCATCCATTGCTCCTTCAATAGCACCAGCTCCAACAATCATGTGAATTTCATCGATAAACATAATTATTTCACCATCAGACTCTTTAACCTCTTTTAAAACAGCCTTAAGCCTATCTTCAAACTCACCTCTATATTTAGCACCAGCGATTAAGGCGCCCATATCAAGTTCCCAAACAGTTTTATCTTTTAAACTATTCGGAACATCACCTTTAACAATTCTTTGAGCAAGACCCTCAACAATAGCAGTTTTACCAACACCAGGCTCACCAATTAAAACAGGGTTATTTTTAGTTTTTCTAGATAAAATTCTACTAATAGAGCGTATTTCTTCATCGCGGCCTATTACAGGATCTACCTTTCCGTCCTTAACGCTTTTTGTAATATCTCTACCGTATTTTTCTAAAGGATTTTGAAGACCTTCTTGATATTCTTTTTCTGGATTCATATTTATACCTCCATTTCTTCTATATAACTATAGCACACTCTTTAGCACTTGTCAAGGAAGAGTGCTAAAATATGACAAAAAAATTGAATAAAACTATTGTAAAATAAAATGTAAAATTTATCAAAAAAGCTAGACAAATTTAATTATATATATATAATTAAAAATGAAAGGAGAAAATAAAATGTTAATTAATGGAATTTCGGCGCATATTGGTGACTATGTGTTCGCAAAAGTTGGAGATGTAAACAGATATGAAATATATATAGATGATAATAATAATGTTAATTTATCTTTAACTACAGTACCAGAAGGAAACAAGTTAAGAGAACAAAATAGAAAATTAGCTAGCAGAACAATCATATTTCAATTAATAGATGAAAGGCACCTTAAAGAATTAATTTCTGGAGAAACAATTAGTATAACTAGATATTCAGAAAATGATAAATCAATTGAACAAGGTTCAAAAGGGGAAAGCCTTTTGTTATTAGCAAAAGAAAATCCACTATGTATTAGTATGGACGCTATTACAGGATCTTTACACCAAGAAAATCTTGATAATTTATCGCCAGAAACAATGAGCGAAGGATATAATAAACTATTAAATGATTATTCAATAACATTAAACATAAAGGATGAGATTATTGAATACTTTCAGGCGGCAAGAGAGCTATCTGAAGCAGACTTTGCATCAAGCTTAGAATCAGGCAAAGCTCGCGTTCAAAATATTGCTGAAGAAGACAATAAAGCCTATGATTCAATTATGAGGTCTTTAGAATTCCTGCGTGGAGCCAAAACAGTTCAAAAATAAGTAATTTATAAAACACGAATTAAAAATCAAACCAAAAAGTTTGATTTTTTTAAATAGACTTTTTATATTATTTTTGTTATACTCTTAATTGAAAAAAGGAGGAAACTATGTCAAAATTAAGTAATAAAACAATTGTAATTATATCATTTACTTTAATATTAATAGGTCTCCTTTTAATATCAAGTGATTATCTGAAATCAAAAAAAGAAAAAGCTTACGAAAAAGTTAGAATTTCATTAATGACAGATGTGGATAATACACCCAAAAATATAGATGAGCCAGTAGAGGAGCCAGAGCCAGAACCACTGCCAAATGGGTACTTGGGAATATTAGAAATAGAAAAAATAAACTTAGCTCAAGGATTCTATGATAAAGATAATCCTGACAATAATGTAAGTAAAAACGTAACATTCCTAGAACCATCCAATTATCCAGATGAAAAGAATGGAAATACGATACTAGTTGCCCACTCAGGAACTAGTAATATAGCTTACTTTAAACACCTATATCAACTAGGAATTGGTGATACAGCAAAAATAACATATAAAGGTAAAACATATACATACAGAATAAACAACATATACAATGAAGAAAAAGATGGAGACGTAACTATATATAGAGATACAAACAAAAATACTCTAACTATGATTACGTGTACAAAAAATGATGATACTAAACAAACTATATATATAGCATATTTAGAAAACATAGAATAAATAGTTAAAAATTAAAATATAATAAAAAACTGAATCAAAAAAAGATTCAGTTTTTAAATATGATTAAAATATTAATTTTTCGCATATAATAAACTAGAGACACTTTATCCTAATAAAAAAGCAAAAACGATAGTTTTCCAAAAATAGTCTCAATTTGACGTAAATGGTAAAAAATGCTAAAATAGAGCCTGTTTTCTGCAAATATTCTATATTTTTAGGAGAGGTGAATATGAAAACAACACGGTTGATTAAGGCCATTAATACTTTAATCATAATGGTAACTGTTATGGCTACATGCCATCCAACAGTCGTAAATGCCGAATTTAACACAAATAACATACAATTATTAGAAATAAAACCTTCTAGTGCGTTTATAAACGCTAAAAAGTCTAGTGTTCTTAAGCTTGAGATTAATACCGAAGAGTTAAAGAAAATTAGATTAGCGCGAAAACAAGCCGAAGAAGAGCAAAGAAGAATAGAAGAAGAACGAAGAAAAGCCGAAGAAGCCAGCAAAGTAGTTTATGACGGAATGACTTTAGAAGAACTTTCAAACAAATTAAACCGTTCGTTAAACTCTACTTTATCAGGTAAAGGTGAAATCTTTGCTAGACTATCTATCGAATATAATGTTGACCCATACCTAGCAGTTGCTATTTCAATGCACGAAACTGGATGTAAATGGAACTGTAGTAGACTTGTTAAATCTTGTAACAACGTCGGTGGTATGAAAGGCTCACCAGGGTGCGGTGGTGGTGCATATGCGTCATTCCCAACCTTAGATGAAGGTATTAGAGCTTTTATAAGCAATATATCTAGAAACTATTCTTCAAAAGGATTAACTACTCCAGAAGCTATGGGACCTAAATACGCCGGTAGTCAGGAGTGGCCTTCAAAAGTAAGATCATATATGAATGAAATAAAAGCAAAATAATTTTTTGCTTTTTTTTTGTCAATATTAAATTCCATATAAATATAATATTTTTTTCAAAATTGACAGAATTTGACGCTAAAAATATTATATGGTAAAATTAACATTAGAAAAGTAGGAGAGATGTTCATGAATTCAACTTTAAAAGTTTCAAGTATCGTAGTATGCGGAGTTTTAATTTCTATCATTTTACCACATCTTATAACCTTAAATAGTGCTAGGGTTTTAGAAACAAAACATGTAGAAAGCACAATTGAAAGAGAAAAAACAAACACACAAGCGCAAAATGATACTATTGCCCTTGCGCCTAAAAAAGACACAGCAGTCCCAATTGAACCAGTAAAAGAAGAAACAAAAGTAGAAGAAGTTGAAGAAATAGTCGAAGAAACTAAAAAAGAAGAACAAAAACAAATAGAAGTTAAGGAAGAGGTTCAAAGTCAAACTTCAGAACCATCTCCAGAAGGCACTGAGGTTAAGCCTTATGGTGAAATGACAGTAGAAGAATTAACTAACGCCATTGCAAATGGAACATATAAACTAGAATATTCCAGCATTTATAATACTGGTGCAAATAAACTTACAAAATCAAAAGGCGTTGTACGCTATGACAGCCATAGAGAAACATATTATTCAGAAAGAATTTTACCTGGGACATCTTTAAAAATTCCAGGACGCCACGTTGCCGATGATGGAACGGTAAGAGACTCAGAAGGATACATTTGTGTAGCCGCCAGTACATCATATCTATCAAAAGGAACAGTTGTTAAGACCTCACTCGGTCCAGCAAAAGTTTATGATTCTGGATGTGCTTATGGCACTATAGACATATACACTAATTGGTAAAAACGCAAAAGCGTTTTTTTTATAAAAAAATTATTCTTGTTATTATCCAAAAACTTTAAAAAAAAACATATATATGATAAAATGATTATATAAAACAAACCAAGGAGGCAGTATTATGTGTGGCTTTGTAGGATACATAAATAAAGAAAAAAATAAAAAAGACAATATTAAAAAAATGGCAGATTTAATTGCTCACCGCGGCCCAGACTCTGAAGGATATTACTGCGATGAAAATATTGCTTTAGGTTTTAGAAGGCTTTCTATCATTGACTTAAAAGGTGGATCTCAACCAATTTATAACGAAGACAGTACTAAAGTCATTGTTTTTAATGGCGAAATTTATAATTTTCAAGAATTAAAAAAAGACCTAATCGAAAAAGGACACAAGTTTTCTACTAACACAGATACCGAAGTAATATTACATGGATACGAAGAATATAAAGAAGAAGTACTAAATAAACTAAGAGGAATGTTTGCTTTTGTAATTTATGACAAAAAATCAAAAGAAATGTTTGCCGCTAGAGATTTTTACGGAATCAAACCATTTTATTATGCTAAAATGGGCAACACTTTCCTGTTTGGCTCAGAAATTAAAAGCTTTTTAATCCATCCACATTTTAAAAAAGATTTAAATACTAAAATGCTAGAGTATTATTTAACATTTCAGTATAGTGTAGGCGAGGAAACATTCTTTAAAAATGTATATAAATTAATGCCAGGGCATTACCTAAAGTATAAAGATGGAAAACTAACTATTAAAAGATATTATGAAGTTAAATTTGACGAGGATAAAGATAAGACATATGAAGAATGGAAAGATGGCATCAGAGAGAGACTAGAAGACTCAATTAGAGCTCATAAAATAAGCGATGTTGAAGTGGGCTCATTCTTATCAAGTGGTGTAGATTCATCTTATATAGCGGCTAGTAGTGATGTTGATAAGACATTTACTGTTGGATTCAACAATAAAAAGTACAGTGAAATAAGCTACGCTGAAGAGTTATCTGAAAAAATTAAAACTAAAAACATAAATAAAGTTATAACCAAAGAAGAATATTTTAAAAATCTTCCAAATATTTTATACTATATGGACGAGCCATTAGCCGATCCTTCAGCAATCGCCTTATATTTCGTAACTAAAATAGCCAGTGAAAATGTTAAAGTTTCATTATCAGGAGAAGGAGCCGACGAAATATTTGGTGGATATAATATCTATCAAGAACCTTTAACAGCTAGCTGGTATTACAAAATACCATACCCTATAAGATATGTATTTGGAAAAATAGCTAGTGTTTTGCCGCCAGTTAGAGGAATTAACTTCGTAATTAGAAGAGGCAAAAAACTAGAAGATAGATTTGTTGGAAATGCATTTATGTTTAATAACCATGAAATAAAAAGTATACTTATAAACAAGCCAAAAACCAAAGGATTTAAAGAACTTACAAAACCATATTATGATAAAGTAGAAGATAAAGACGATATAACAAAAATGCAATATATTGACTTTAATTTTTGGCTAATAGGCGACATTTTATTAAAAGCTGATAAAATGAGTATGGCAAATTCCCTAGAAGTAAGAGTACCTTTCCTAGATAGACCACTCATAGATTATGCCCTAGGGCTTCCAACAGAATTTAAAACCGACAAATATAAAACCAAAAAAATATTTAGAGATATTGCTGGTGAAGTATTAGATGATAAAGTATCAAACAAAAAGAAATTAGGCTTCCCAGTTCCAATTAGAGAATGGATGAAAGATGATGACACCTATAGACAAATAAAAGCAATGTTTGAAAAAAACAATAAATTTTTTAAAACAAAAAAGATCGTTAAATTACTTGATGACCATAAAAAAGGAAAAAGAGATAATAGTAGAAAAATATGGACAATCTACATTTTCCTACTTTGGCATGAAATATTCTTTGGTGGAAATAAATGATATATTTTTATGTATCATTAGTGACTTATGCATGTTTTTGTTTAATCAAATTTAGGGAATCTCTTTATTATCTGATGAAAGACAAATATGAAATCAAAAAATATGGTAAAAGAATATATGAAAATATAAATAACATATTTATCAACCCAGAGCTAATATCATTTGTTCTAATAATAATAGCCCTGGCTTGTAACGTTAAGACAATAGGAATATGTACTGTAATTACTTATACAATATTATTTCTATATAAACTGAAGACAAACAACCAAAAATATAAAATAAACAAAAAACTAACACTAAGAATAATAGTTATATTATTAATTTATCTACTGATAAACATATGGTTTTGTATAGACTATAAGACAAACCACGACGCCGAAATTATTTTTGATAATACAGCCTTATATTATATAGTTTTAATTATAATGGCCTACTTATCTTATGTTATAGTCTATCTTGTCAATTTTATAGTAAAACCAGCTGATAAATTACTAAAATAAGGAGGAATATAGTGTTAAGAGTTAATTCAAAAGAAGTAAACCCTGGGGACACATTTCTCGCCCTACGCGGAACAATTAAAGACGGTCATGAATATATCGACGAAGCCATCGATAGAGGTGCTGCGTGTATAATAGCAGATCATGGGGAGTATAGTGTTAAGACTATTATCGTTAGTGACACAAGGGCCTATTTAGCAAGTTACCTAAAAGAGTTATATTTAGAAAAACTAGATAAAGTTAAATTAATAGGCATTGCTGGAACTAACGGAAAAACTATTACTGGTGATTTAATATATCAACTTCTAAATAATTTAAATTCAAAAACAGCCTATATTGGGACCAATGGATTTTATATAAATGATGAAATAAAAAAAATTAGTTCCAGCACCCCAGACATTTACGAAATGTATGAACTTATAAACAAAGCCATTGACAGTGACTGTGAAAATATAATCATTGAGGTCTCCAGCAGGGCCATTAAACAAGGACACATTGAAGGCTTGCGCTTTGATGTGGCTGTATTTACTAATTTCATTATTGGCAATCTAACCGAAGAAGAAAAAACAGCATATATAAATACTAAAATAGAACTATTTAAAATGATAAAAAAAACCGGAACAGCAATAATAAATAAAAAAGATTCATATTATCAATATTTCGCATTACCACAAAATAACAATGTATTCTACGGAAGCAAAGACAGTGATTATAAAATCGACAATATTAGTTTAACATATGATTTTACTGAGTTTGATATTAATGAAAAACATATAAAAATCCCTTTAATAGGATCACAAAATATATATAATTATCTTGCCGCCTACGTTACTGCCAGAATCCTTCATTTTCCGGATGATGCTATAAAAAACGCCACTGCCATTTTAAAACAAATAGATGGCAGATATCAGGGTATAAAAAGTAAAGACAGCTTAATTATTATCGATTATGCTTACGACAAGGACATGATTGATAATGTCATTAACATCACAAAAGATTTTAGCAAAGGAAAAATAATAACTTTAATTGGCTGCGGTGGTGACAAAAGACAAGACCAAAGATCAAAAATTGGCAAATTAGTTACTAAAAAAAGTGACTATGTAATATTTACAACAGATAATCCAAGACATGAAGACCCAGAAAAAATCATTAACGAGATGACTAAAGATGTTCAAAGCGATAACTACGAAGTGGTAATCAATAGAAGAGAAGCTATCAAAAAAGGGATAGATATGCTTGAAGACAAGGATATATTACTAGTATTAGGAAAAGGTCATGAAGCATTTCAAGTTATCGGAAGTGACAAAATTCCGTATAAAGACTATAATGAAGTAATAAAGAACATAAAAAGATAGCTAAATTTAAATAAATGTGCTATCATAATAATAAGGAGGGATAAGATGAAGTGTGCTAATTGTGGAGCAGAAATTAAAGAAGGGGAAAAGTTTTGCACGAAGTGTGGAACTGCAGTAAGCGAGAAAGCAGAAGTATTACAAAATAATAATTTAAATGAGCCTGGTAGCCAAAGAAGAAAATCACACGCTGGACTTATTGCCGGAATATTTGCTTTAGTACTTATAGCTATTTTTTCAATTATCGTAGTATTGGGAGTAAAAACAGATGAAGAACAACCAACTAATAATGAAGAAAGCAGTGCAGAAAGTATAAATAACAACGAAGCAGATAAAACAAAACAGCCAACGACTACAATTTTTAATGGATATACATTTACTATTCCAGCAGATTGTAAAGCATCAGCAAGTGGCAATCAATTATTTGTTTATGGACCTGGAAGTAAATGGGTTGGCGTTGTAATGATGCAAGAAGGTAGCTATGATACCTTAGTTACTATGAAAGACCAAATAAAAGCTGCCCTTTCAGCTCAAGAAGGTGCCGAAAATTATGATATGTCTAATGCCATAACTGAAGAAAAAACGTATGGTGGAAAACCATTCTTGATTACAAAAAATATTAAATCAGGAACTTATAACTTAGATATTTCATATGGTAAAGCTGATGACAACAATATATATGTTGTGTCAATCACTAAGAGTAACGGTACAGAACTTACAGAATCCGAAAGAATAGAAATGTATTCTGTAGTTGCATCAGGGCAAAAAAACGCTTAATAAAAAAACAAAAAGTAACATTTTAAAAAGATAATCGAAAATAAAGATTATCTTTTTTTTGACAATAAAAAGGAAATAATAAAAACTTCCAGTATATTTTATATAGGAGGTGTTTTTCAATTGTTATAAAGGTAGGTAATAAAAAGTTAGATAGATATCAAAAAAAAGTAATTAATTCTAAAGCAAAAAATCTTTTAGTAGTAGCCGGTGCAGGAAGTGGAAAAACATTTACCATAATTGCTAAAATCAAAAAAATAATAAAAGAAGAAATACTCCCAGAAGAAATATTATGTATTTCATTCACCAAAGAAGCCGCAAAAAACTTAGAAGAAAAATTAAAAAAAGAAAAAATATATATCAAAGTTAAAACATTTCATAGTTTAGGATATGAAATTATAAAAAAATACAAAGATATTGACATAGTAAATGAAAAAACACTAGAAACAGTAATAAATAAAAACATAGAAAGTGAAAAAAACTTAAGAAATATAACCAATATAAAATTTATAAGATTAGGACATCCTGACCCCATATTTAAAAAAATAGAAAACAATATAATATTAAATTCCAAAGAAAAAGAAAAATTAGAAAAAATACTAAATACCTTCATAAATCTATACAAAAGTAATAATTATAAAATAAAAGACTTTAAAACTTTTAATAAAATAAATAACAAAGAACATATATATAGAGAGAAACAAAGACATAAGAATTTTTTAAGATTAATAAAAAAAATTATAATGGACTATGAAAAGACATTAAAAAGCAAAAAACAAATAGACTTTCATGATATGATCAACGAAAGTACAAAAATAGTAAAGAAAACGGGAATATACCAGTACAAATATATAATTATAGATGAATATCAAGATACATCATTAAATAAAGTAGAACTAATTAAGGAAATTCAAAATAAAACAAACGCTAAACTTATGGCGGTTGGTGATGACTGGCAATCTATATATGGCTTTACAGGAAGTAATTTAGATATATTTATAGATTTTTTAAAAATTTTTCCAAACTCTAAAATAATAAAATTAAAACAAACCTATAGGAATCCTAAAGAACTATTAAAAATAACTAGAAAATTTATATGCAAAAATCCATCCCAGATATATAAAAGACTAAAAACAAAAAAGACAAACAAATACCCAATCCATATATATTATTATGATAAAAGTATAAAAGAAGTATGGGACAAGATTGCCATAGAAACTAGTAACAAAGACACATTAATATTAAGCAGAAATAATAAAGATATAAATCAAATACCATACCTAGTTAAAAACATGCATTTTTTAACAATACATAAATCCAAAGGACTAGAATCTGAAAACACGGTAATTATTAATTTAGAAAATAATTATAATAGTTTACCAAGCAAAATAAAGGACAGCGAATATTTAAAATACGTTAAACCAAAAACAGATAATTTTAAATATGCCGAAGAGAGAAGACTATTTTATGTAGCTTTAACAAGGTGTAAAAATATAAATTACTTATTAGTAAAAAAAGATAATCCATCTATATTTATAGAAGAATTAATAAAGAATTATTCAAAATATATAAAAATACATAAAAAATATTGACAAAAAAATTATAAAAGCATATACTATACTAGTATACCAAATTGGTATACTAGTATATCTAAAAGGGTGGTATGTATGTCAAAAAAAGAAAAAGTAATTGAAAGTGCAAGAGCCTTATTCTGCAAGTATGGATATAAGAAAGTAAGTATGGATGAAATCGCAAAAAAATCTGGAGTTACTAAAAAGACAATATACAGTTATTTCAAGGATAAAAATGAGTTAGTAAAATTTTTTGCCTATGAAGAAATAGAAAAGATGAAATCTATAGTAGAAAAAACAGAAAAAAGAAAACTACCTGCTATAGAAAAAACACATAACATAATTTATAATTTGCTTGAATATAGAAAAGAAGAAGAACTTTTAAATAAGTTTACCGAAGAAGCAAATTATCTTCCACAAGGTATAGCCGATGAATGCTTAGAAATGTTAAACAAAAATATTATGAGTGAAATTAAAAAATTGCTTGAAAAGGGAATTGAAAATGGCGAAGTTAAATCATGTGATACTGAACTAGCCTCATTTTTAATTTATAAATTGTATGTTGCCTTAATGTTCGAGTGGGATAAACCACTTGATAAAAAAGAAGTTACAGAAAATATTATGAGTTTCTTAAAATCAGGAGTATTTAATTAGGGAGGTTTGAAAAATGAAAAAAAACAGTACGTTTAAATATATAGTAATTGCTGTTGTTCTTTTTATCCCATTTATATATAGCTTTTTTTATTTAAAAGCATATTGGAACCCATATGGTAAAGGTAATATAGATAATTTGCCAGTTGCCATAGTAAACACTGATAAAGGAGATAAAGGACAAAAACTGATTAGTAGTATTAAGAAAAAGAAGAAATTAAAACTTGATGTAGTATCAAGTGCAGAAGCTGAGGACGGCTTATATAATGGTAGTTATTACGCCATTATAAATATTCCAGAGACATTTACATCTGACATGGAAAGCGCATCAACTGCTACAAAACGCCATGCAACCATAACATACTCACCAAATGAAAAATCAAATTATCTAGCTAGTCAAATAATAAATAATGTTGTTTTAAACGTTGAAAAAAGCTTAGATAATGAAGTGAATTCCGCCATAGTTTCAAGCCTATCAGAAAATATAGAAGACGTGCCTGATAAACTAGATAAAATAAGCAGTGGTTTTTCTACTTTAAAAGATGGAACTTCAAAATTATCGAGTGGAAGTTCATCACTAGTAAACGGAACTAATACTATAAATACAAATTATAAAAAGTTTAACCAAGGCGTTGAAAGCATGAAAAACGGTTCAAATACATTATCTGAATCTATTCAAAGTTTAGATGACGGAGTCGATAAATTAGAAAATGCAAGCAGCGGACTAGATTCCCTTGTAGAAGGAGTAAATAGTTTAAAATCAGGAAGTGACAATTTTACTGAATCTCTAAAAGAATATACATCAGGAGTTGACGACATTTTAAATAATTCAAAACCTATTATTGATAATATGAAAGCCCAAGCCTGCACAGCAGCAGAATCAGGATTAAATGAATACCAAGAGCAGTGCGTTAAGCTTAAAACATTAAGTGCAGCATATGACCAATTATTAGAGTCATCAACTAAAATAAAAGAAGGCAATGCCCAAATTAATGGTGGAATTACTAGTTTATATAATAATACATCAAAAATAGCAGAATTAAAATCAGGAATTTCAGCTCTCAAGGATGGCTCAAATAAATTAAAAATAGGAGCAAACACATTAGCTGGTGGAGCTGCCTCATTATATAACAGCTCAGTACAAATTAATAATGCCCTAAGCACATTAAATACAGGCGCAAATACTTTAAATAATGGTTTGATTACTTTAGATAACAGTGTAGGAAACGCTAAAACAGAACTAGATTCTAATATCCAAACAACCAAAGAAAGCATTAAAAAAGTAGAAACATTGCGAGATTATAGTAAAGAACCAGTAAAAATAAAAACAAGAGAAGTCAATAAAGTAAATAGTTACGGAACGTCTTTCTCACCTCTATTTATTTCAATTGGCCTATGGGTAGGAAGCCTAATGATGTTAATGGTATTCTATTATGACAAAGAAGAAAGATTTGGCATCTTAGGAATTAATTCTGATCAAAAAATAAAGCAAATACTCGCTTATCATGCACTTATTTCCGCATCAGCCATAGTATTGGGAATTTTACTTCAAACATTCTTAGATTTAAATATTACAAATATACCATTATACTATATTAGCTTAATACTAATTGGAAATACTTTTATGGCAATAATTGAATTTTTAATAATGAGTTTTAATGATGTGGGTAAATTCATTGCCCTAATACTATTAATATTACAATTAGCCGCATCAGGTGGAACTTTCCCAATAGAAACTGTCGCAAAAGGCTTTAGATGGATGCATAAATTACTTCCAATGACTTATACAGTTAAATTACTAAGAGAGTCTCTAATAAAAATAGAAAATAATTTGCTTACTAAAAACTTAATAGTTGTAATAATAATGTTTACCCTACTATTTATTTTAAACCTAGTAATAGCTAAAATAAAAGAAAGTAAATTAGAAAAAGTAAAAGCATAAAACTTTTACTTTTTTGTAGACCATTTAGACAAAATATGTCATAAAACAGTTAATATGTGATATAATAACTATACTGCTAACTGAAGATAAAAAGATTATTCAATTATATTAAAAAACAAATATAAAAAGGTGATACTATGGAAAAGAAAAGGGAAGCTGTAAAACTAATTCAAGACAAAATAAATGGTAAGACATTTTTATCATATAAAGAAATTGCTGATATAACTGGTTATCATCCAAAATATATTTTAAAACTAAAAAAAGATGTCTTAAATGGCAACATACATTTTATTCACGGTAACAAAAATCGTATTCCAGTAAATAGTATGAGCGAAGAAGAAAAACAAAAAATAATAAATCTCTATAAAAAAAGTAACGTCAGCATAAGAAAATTCTGTAACTTCTATCATACTAGGAGCTATTCATGTATATATAACTTATTAAAAGAAAATGGACTTTTAAAATAAACCTACCTATAAAGGTAGCTTTTTTGTCGATTAATACTTCTTCTAAAAAAAGATATCTCTTAATAATTTAATTATAGGAGGTATCTATGAAAACAGGACTTACAGAAAAAGAAGTAATTCAAAGCAGAAAAAAATATGGTAGTAATGAAATAAGTAAAGCAGGTAAAGAAAGCTTTTTAAAAATGCTTATTGGAACACTAGGAGACCCAATAATAAAAATATTATTAATTGCCTTAGCTGTTAAAACATTGTTTTTATTCCATGACTTTGATTGGTATGAAACAGTAGGCATAGTTATTGCTATATTCTTGGCATCATTTATATCAACGATATCAGAATACGGCAGCGAAAAAGCCTTTGAAAAATTAGAAGAAGATGCTTCCAAAATAAAAACCAAAGTAAAAAGAAATGGAAAAATTAAAGAAATAGAAATAAATGATGTTGTCGTTGGAGACATTATAAATATTGAAGCTGGTGACCAGATTCCTGCAGACGGCAAAATAATAACTGGAAGCATATTTGTCAATGAGTCTAATTTAAACGGAGAAATGAAAGAAAAAGAAAAAAAAGTCAGTAGTAAAGTTTACCGTTCTACAGTTGTATATTCAGGCATCGCCACTATGGAAGTCGAAGAAGTCGGCGACAAAACAATTTATGGAAAACTTGCTGAAGAAGTTAGAGAAAAAACACAAGATAGTCCCCTGAAATTAAGACTAGTTAAACTAGCCGAACAAATAAGCAAACTAGGTTATCTTGGCGCGCTGCTAGTTTCTATATCATATTTATTTTCTATAATAGTAATCAATAATAATTTTAATATAATTTTAATCAAAGATACCATAACAAATTTGCCAGTAATGTTTGGACATATCCTGCATGCCATAACGTTAAGCGTAACCATTATTGTCGTCGCTGTTCCTGAAGGACTGCCCATGATGATTACCTTAGTATTATCCTCTAATATGAAAAGAATGCTAAAAAGCAATGTCCTAGTGAGAAAACTAACAGGTATAGAAACAGCAGGTAATATCAACATATTATTCACTGACAAAACTGGGACAATTACCAAAGGAAATTTAAGCGTTGTTGGAATAATAGACCCTAAAGGACAAAAATACCTTAACGAAGAAGAACTCAAAGAAAATAAAGTGTACCACAAAATGGTTAAACTAGCTCTAACCGCTAATAACGCCAGCAGCTATGATGATACGAATAAAGCAATAGGCGGCAACATCACTGATAGAGCCATATTAAACTTCTTTAAAAATGAAAATTTAAAATATACAATTACCAGCAAAATACCATTTTCCAGTGAAGAAAAATATTCACTCACACAAATAACCCATCAAGGTAAAAACATAAACTTAATAAAAGGAGCGCCAGAAATAATAGTAGATAAATGTACTCACTATTATGACAATGGGAAAAAATATGCATTAATGCATAAACAAAAAATAAAAAGCCAAATAAAAGAAGCTACTGACAGAGGTATAAGAGTTTTAGCCTTTGCCACCTGCGAATCTAAAAATACCATAAAAAGGCTATCACTAATGGGATTAGTATATATTAAAGATGAAGTAAGACCAGCTGCCATAAAAGGGTTAAATTTAATAAACAAGGCAGGTATAAATACAATCATGATTACCGGAGACAATATAGATACTGCTAGAGCCATAGGCAAAGAAGTAGGTCTTATAAAAAGTGACAAAGATATCATTTTAACTAGCGATGAACTTCACAAAATGCAAGACGAAGAGATCAAAAAGATCCTTCCAAAATTAAAAATACTTGCAAGAGCCCTGCCACAAGATAAGAGCAAACTAGTTAAAATTGCCCAAAGCGAGCAATTGGTAGTAGGAATGACAGGCGATGGCGTAAATGATGCGCCAGCCTTAAAAAAAGCCGATGTCGGATTTGCCATGGGTTCTGGTACAGAAGTAGCTAAAGAAGCAAGTGACATAGTTATTTTAGATGATAACCTTCTTTCTATTTCAAATGCGGTGTTATACGGTAGAACAATCTTTAAAAGTATAAGAAAGTTTATAATATTTCAGTTAACTATGAATATATGTGCTGTAAGCATTTCTATAATTGGACCATTTATAGGAGTAGACACCCCAGTAACAGTAATACAAATGCTGTGGATAAATATGGTTATGGATACACTGGCTGCCTTAGCTTTCTCTTATGAGCCAGCTTTAGAAGAATATATGGAAGAAGTACCAAAGAAAAAAGATGAAATGATTATTAACAGATATATGAAAGACGAAATATTGTTTACTGGACTATTTTCAGCCCTTATGTGTGTTCTTTTCCTTAAATTACCACTTATCCACAAAGTATTTAGAGACTCTAAAAACGACAAATATTTAATGACTGCCTTCTTTGGACTCTTTATTTTTATGGGTATATTTAATAGTTTTAACGCTAGAACCCATAGATTAAACTTATTTTCAAACCTATCAAAAAATAAAGTTTTCGTAGCTGTTATATTGTTCATATTAATAGTTCAAATATATCTAATTTACTACGGTGGAGAAGTTTTTAGAACATATGGATTAAATTTTTTTGAGTTTGAAATTATGATTTTGTTATCTATGCTAGTAATCCCAGTAGACTTTTTAAGAAAAATATACCTAAGGCACCATGGCGAAAAGGGCGGGGTATAAATTTACAATTTATCTCAAAAGTGCTATAATACTAAACCGAGGTGAGAAGTCATGAAATGTTTTAAATTAACAAATAATAAATTTGTAGCACTAGTTGGTGCAGCATCTATCGCCTTCGCTCTAGCCGGATGCACACCAGCCAAGCAAGCCAATAATACAAATAGTGGTCAAGCTCAAAATATTATTAGCCAAACACTAGAAGCCGGTATAAATGAAAGTATAAGAGTGACTGACAATATTAAACAAGATATTTATAGAATAGAAGCTGACGCGATAATAGAAGACTACATAAACACCCTAAGCACGGAATTTAATGAATTAATTAACTTTACTGTAGACCAGTGGAATAGTGAAGAATTTCAAGAAAAACTAGCCATTGTAAGGCAAAAATTACGCGACCTTGTAGATTTTGCGTTTAATGGTAAAGAAATAAACGGAGTTACATTCGATGAACTAAGTGATACTGCCAAGGAAAAAGTGAACGCCATTATAACAACAATCGATACATGGCTAAATAACTTGATTCCAAATTACCAAGATAGATTATATGACGGCCTCGTTAATTTAGGCGCTGATGGCTTAGAACTATGGAATGAACTAAATGAAAGCTTTAATAACTATCAAAGTGATGTATTAGATGAATTTTATAATAGATCTAATAATAGGATAATTATTAAAAAGTAAGAAATATAAAATTCTTACTTTTTATTGTAATATCCCACAAAATGTGATATATTTTACCTGGAATATTGAATGAAAGAAGGTAAGGTTTATGATAAACTTTATCGTATGCGATGATATAGTGAAAGACAACGAAAAAATTAAGAATGTTATATCAAAATATATGATGAAAAATAAACTAGAATATAAAACTCACATATTTAGTGACTACAACGATGAATTTATAGAAATTGTAAAAAAGAAATTACCATTTAAAATATATATTTTAGATATTGAAACCCCAACTAGATCAGGCATTGATATCGCAAGAATTATTAGACATAAAGATGTGGATAGTGTATTAATCTTTGTAACAGGACATGAAGAATTAAGTAATGTTGTAATGAAACATGATTTTGTATTTTTATCTTTTATAAACAAATTTGATAATGGTGAAGAAAGATTAACAAAGGCAATAGATAAAGCATTAAAAATGTTTAAAATAAGACAGACAATTAGATTTAAAGATAATGGAATAATGTATTCCATTCCAGTAGACGATATACTTTATATAACTAGGGATAGTATTGATAGAAAATGTATAATTGTTACTGACTATAATGAATTTAAAGTAGGCAAAAATCTAAGTGAATTGGAAAAAATGGTCACAGACGACTTTGTAAAAACACATAGAGCATGTTTAATAAATAAAAAAAGAGTAAC
>AUXO011553834.1_pt1 | contig 18198 bp, 17 predicted proteins | sample 768731 | NCBI WGS metagenome assembly AUXO01 (sample SAMN02715735, study PRJNA202380) | gut metagenome | biome: sheep rumen | host: Ovis aries | place: New Zealand: Palmerston North
GTCGAAAGATAAAGTATGTAGTCGAGTTTACTGATAGTGAAACTTTAGAGGCAGACTACAAAGTAGAAGACTCTATAAAAGATGGATGGATGAGGGAGATGGAAAAAGAATCTCCTTTCAAAAACATAGGGCAGGAAGTTCGCGCTTATCTTGGAAGACAAATTTTATACTATCCTACTAAGCAATCTGTAGAAACAGTAAATCCTAGGACTGGACATACAGTAACAGTACATGTTAAGATGCCACAAACTTCTAAAAATGGATTTAGAAGGTTGCACAATATGGACAAGCTCCATAAGAGTATTCAAAATCTACTTACAGGTTGTAGAGATATGAATCATATGTTGGAGATACTTGAAAGAGCCGCTAAAGGGGATATAAATATGCAAAATATCTATAATGATTTAATGGCAGATCCCCAACTTGCTGCTGCCTTTTATAGAGATTTTAAAAAGACAAAGTGCAACTACACTAAAGCCTTTGTTAACAAAGCAAAACGTCTTGTATTTCAAGTTATTAGAAGTAGTGTAAAGCGCCTATCCTATTATCATTATTCCAACAGTTTCACTTCTGAAACTAACCTAGATAAGACTATATTTAAAAATACTGAGGATGGGGTGGCTATTCATGGAGATAAAATTAATGATTTTCGTGATTATGTAAATGACAATATTGGAGGAAATAGCTTTGAAACTATTACTATACAAAGTGCAACTGTAACTGCTGAGCCTGGAACGGAGGACTTTGAGAGACAGGCATATATGGCTGCTAAACAATTGGTAGAAACTATTAATGATAGGCTAGGTCTAAACTTAACTAATACTCAGATAGAAAATCTGATAAAGAGTAAAATTAACCTGAAATCTTTCTTAGCAGATGCAAAAGCCCTAGCTAATGACAAGAGAATGAAGGCAGATACTCTATTAGAGGATGCTTCTAGTATTTTTAAGGACAGAATAAGTGCAATGCTTAATAATATTAATGACTCTACTACTAGTAGCACTAAATCAGTTAGAATAGGTGATAGCACTTATTTTACTGACATAGTTACTTCAAAAATAGCAAATACCCTAGACATGGTTAAATCTTTTGCTGCAGATGCAAAATATGCATTAAGTTTAGATAACGCGGAAGAACAAAATAGATTATTAGAAGAGGTAGTTGCTAAAATTAAAGAGTGGGTGATGACCACTTATGGATGCTCTTCTGAATACTATAAAAGCAATGCTGATGGAAGCATTAAAGGTTTCTACAATAAATGGATAGATCTTTTGTACAATACTAGTGTAGAAGGCCTTAAAGATCTCGATAGCTTTATTTATCATTTTGATTATGATAGAGCTATGTTATTTGATGGAATACTAGCAGAAGATTTCTCTGCCGATCTAGATTTGAAAACTTTCATTGTTAACTACTTTAGTAATGATATAGAAACATCTTCTGGATATGGCAGATATCCAGTCTTTACTACTGGAGACTCTTTAGCTCTTAAATTTATTACTGCTAGAAAATATGGATACAATACTTTGCTTCAGCACTTTGTAAATGTTGCTCAACAAGAAATTGCTAGAATGCAGCTAGAAGCACAGGTTAAGGAAACTCTTGATTCTGAAGGATATGATACAGGTAAAATAGTAACTCTTGCCAATAAAACTAATGAGGAAGTTTCTGGAGATTTCATATACCTTAAGTTCCTCAATAGAACTGATGTTAGAGATGCTAATAATAAAACTTATAAAGAAAGAATAAGAGAAGCTTTAAAGAATGATACTCTAGGAGATGTCCTTATAGATATACTTAAGAAAGAGCTTTTTGAAGAATATCAAAAAGATTTTCTAGACAAAATAAAAAATAAAGAAATCTTTGCAAGTAATGAAGATGGTACCTTTAAAGACTTTCCTAACTACTATGGGCTTAATGCACGGAATATGGAGGATGACACTCCTTCCAATGGATTAATGTTATATTATCTAAATACTAAATTAGCCTATATTTATCAATATCAGTTTCTAGGAGCTAACCCTGCAGCATATGGTTTATCCACAGCTATGCAAAAAAGATACAAAGCTTATAATGCTCCAGGAAGTGCTATGAATGTTTGGGCTAAAGATTATAATGGAAAATATTATATTAAAACTGAAGAAGGACAACCTATTCAACAAAAAGTAAAATACTTTAAAGATACTCACACATCTGCAGAAGAAACTGATCCCGCTTTTATGGAATCTCTTGCCTACAACTGGGGAAAGCAGACTTTAGGAGAAAGAGCTAACAATATGGCTGATGAAGAGATTATGAAAGTAGGCAGAAATGATGCAAGGTATAAAATGTATCTAGATAATGATGTTACTGATGGACAGGGATTTAGAGTACTGGATTCTTATAGAAGGGTTATGGGAATGGCAAAGCAGTGGACAGAGGAAATGGACAATGCTTATAATATAATCCAAGATATAAGAAAGAATGCTTGGAATAGAGCATCAAAGGAGCTTTTTAATAAAAGTTTTGAGGATGCTACTGCTGATGAAAAATATAAAGCTAAATTGAAAGCAACTCTTACAGTAGATGAGATTGATTCTATAAATGCTCTAGATGTGGTATTCCAGCCTATTAAACCTCACACTTGCACTGTAGAAAAAGTTTCTAATGGAAGTGGAGATGTTCTTCTTGTCCCTGTTGAACATAAGTATGCAGAAGCCCTTATAATTCCAGAACTGTTTCCAGAGAACTCCTTTAGGAAAATGCTTGGAGTAGAAATGGAAGAGAAGGGAATAGACCTATCATGTAGTGAACAATGTGTAAAAGTAGGATGTTTTGGTGCTGCAAATTTAACTGAATCTAATAAAGGAGAAGGATTTAAGACTACTGCAGAAACTTTTGCTGAAGAGTTTGGTAAAGGATATACTCACACTATAGAGTATTCTGACTACACTATTCAAACAAATGTTCCAGAGCATATTAATGCTTCCCAACTTTTTGGTACTCAGTTAAGAAAGCATGTATTTGATGCCATTAAACTTCTTCAGGCATATAACTATGGAGGGGTAGAGGCTGTTAAAGTTCATGGAGAAACTCTTAATTTCAATAGTACAGAGGGAGGTAAAGCATTCTTAAAATTCTATAATGCTCTTATCTGTGAAAATATGAACTCAGATCTTATTGACTTATCCAATAAGCTGTCAGATACAGGTAAATTGAGTGATTTATTAACAGAGCTAAAAGGAAATGACTTCAATAGCAGTCTTGAAGATATAATGCGCTTCAGTCTAGATGAGGATGGCAATTTTGTAAATCCTATTTGTGAACCTTCAGGAATGTATGATATTGAGAGCATCCTTACTTCTATATTTAAAAGAGAAGTTAATAAACAGCATATTAATGGAGGTAGCTGTGTACAAGTATCAGATTATGGTATTAGCAATTTTGGAACAGAACTTAAAGTGCATGTAGATACTAAACATAATATAACTACAGTAGACTGTGCAATGGCTTGGGATTTATCTTGGACTGATGCACAGGGAAATAAGGTTCCTCTTAAGTTTTCTGACTACTGCAATGCTGATGGTACTCTTATTATGGAAACCAGAATTGTTGATGGAAAAGAAGTTACTAAAGAAAAAATTGAATGGGATTATGAAGGTATTCTTGATTTAGTAGCTTATAGAATTCCTACAGAGAGAGAATATTCAGTTATTAATTTAAGAGTTAAAAGATTTTTACCTAAAGTAATGGGTGGAATCATTATGGTTCCGTCACAATATGTTACTGTTGCTGGATTTGACTTTGATATTGATAAATTATATTATTTCAGAAAAGAATTTAAGCAAAAAGAAGAGTTGTCTCCAGAAGAAGTTACGGAAGTATGGAATGATATCTACGGTATTAAAGTAGATAAAGAAACTGGTGAAGTAGATACCTCCAACTCTTCGGAGATTTACAAGAAACTAAAAGATGCTCACGATGCTGTTGTTGAAAAGTATAGAACTTTAAGAGAGCAAGAAGGAGAATATACAACTAATAGTATTGGAAATGAGGAAAAAGCTGCATCTCTTAAGAAAACTTTAGGATTAGTACAAGAAGAGAAGGCTGAAGAAAATCCAATAGATGCTGCATTTAAGCCAAAGGATAGATTGTACAAGTATTGGGAAGAATCTGGACTTCAAGAAGAAACAGGAATGTCTTATACTGAGTACTACAATGATTATCTTACTAAACATAAAAATAGGTATATAAAGTTTGAAGAGTACAACTATTCCAAAGATGTAACAGAGAACTCTGTTGTTGCAAGAAACAATGAGCTTATTAAGTGTATTCAAAGCAGACTTGTTTCTCCAGACACCTTTAATGCTCGTTATACTCCTGGTGGATTTACCAACGCTAAAAGAGATAAGAGAGTTATTAAAGCTGCTATGAGGGGGTTGGATGTTCCTCTTAAAGAAGGTCACACTAAGCCTACTATAGAAGATTATGAGAATTATGTAGACAATGCTATTAAAAGTGGAGATACAAAACTTTTAGAATCTTTAGATGAGGCATTAGATGTTACTAATGTGCTTACTACGGCAGAATATAATGCTAAGAACAGAGTAGCTGCAAAGGTTATTGGTATTATGGCTAATCATAACACTAATGCTGTATATTCAAAAGCTATGGGAAGTTTGACTTTAAGAGAGCCTATTGAAATATTTGGATATAAACTCTTTGATCTTAATAACAGCAATACTGGAAGAGATTATATGCTAACTTTAGCAGAGTTACTGGCTTCATCTGTAGATGCAGTTAAAGATCCAGTATTAGGAGATCTTATGATCAACTCTTATACTGCCAATGTAGCAGCTCTCCTTGCAAGGTTAGGTCTTAGCACAGAAGAGATTGGTCTATTTTTAAATCAACCTATTATACGGGAAGTCTGTGACAACGCTATTAATAAAGGGGACAGTAGTATTAGTAGCGCTATAAGAAGAGTTGCACAAAAGTATGACATTGATGTTGATGGTAAATACAGTGGCAGCAACATTAACAAGAATGATCTATTTAATTCTTTAAATCTGCCAATTCAAGAGAAGGATGTTATTCAGGGTAATATCTTAAATGCTTTTTCTAGCATTGCTAATGCAGCGCAAGCTTTATCTGATTTTATCTCTAAAACTAAGTATACTGCTGCCAACAGTATTGATAATACTATCGGAGGGCTATTAGCTTTAGTCTATGATAATAAAGCAGCTAATGAACAGGAAACTTCCATTAACAAATATTTGATTATGAGTTTTTCTGGATTTAGTTCTCAAGAGATTATAGAGCAAGCTGAAGATCTGAAATCCCCAATTATATTAAGGAAAGACTTAACTCTAGAAAGTATGCAGAAGGATTCTTACAAAAAGTTTTTAGATGCTACTCCATTTGCATTTGAACAGATGGTGCATGATGCTGTTAGGGCCTATATCAAAAAACTTAGTAAGTACTTCCCTTATACAACAGACTTATATGAGAATGTATATGATACTATATATAGTAACATTATATTTGGGCAAATGGATCAAGATATAATGGATGCTATTAATAGACAGCTTCCTGTATATATACTTAACTCGAGAGAAGGTAGTCAATTTAATTCAGATGGAGTTGTTGAGGGAGATAATACTACAAATAAATATTATTATACAGTAGATTTTCCTAGGCAACTAAGAGATTTTCTAGAAGATAGAGAAGCCTTAAAGAATGCACAAGATAAGACTGCTGAATTTAATGCTCTTAAGGAGAAGTACTCCTTCTTACAAAACACGTCTTTAGATGCTATATTGGAAAACGAACTTTTAGATAAGATGTCTATAGAGGAATATTCTATAGTTACAGATACTCTGTTAGAGGATGAAGGAATTCGATTTAATATTACTATAGAAGAGGATGGGCAATTTGATAGAGACATAAAGAGTTCTTTGATTGCTGCTTGGGATTCTTTAGTTGCAGATAAAGATTTAAAAGTTAATAATGCTAGAGAGAGTTTGGCACATGCTCTATTTCTGTATAATTTTCATACAAGAGGCTATGAGGTTGGAAGAAATGCTTTTAGTAACATTACTCCTCTATCTGTAAAAGATACTCTGTTAGTAGATAGTTACACCTCTTATAGTGAGTTTTATAACAAGCTTGTTGAAGGCTCCATCTTTAGTATTAATGCACATAGATTTATTCCTTTGTTCTATGCTAATAATGTAGACAACAATAAGTTAGTTAAAGCTATATATGGTATATCTTCAGATGCTAATGGTACACTTACTGATTCTAATTTACCTTCTGGAAGATTTGTATCTAAGTTTGGAAAACCAGTAGAGATAGTGTTTGATGCTGGAAGTAAACAAAACTATGATGCACTTACTCTTCCCCCAACAAAAAGAAGTGGAGATATGAAGAATAAAAGGATTCTTGTTCCAGCATTTAAGATTGTAGATAAATTCAATGATACTAGATTATTTGTTCTTAAACCAAATGCGTTAACAGATGGGTTTAACTTTGCAGACTCTCAATATAATGTGAGAAATGTAAATAGTAGAGTATCCTATATTGAAGTTCCTATAAAGGGTATTAATAATACTACTGTTGATTATTCTATGGAAGATGTCAACTTGCTATAGACTTTATTCGAGGATTCTGCATAGGGGGTAGATCCTAATAGTAACCATAAACCCTATGTAGAGCCTCGTAGAATAGTAGAAGTTGATCCAGAAGATGAAGAAGCCGTAGTTGAAAGTGCTATAAGATTATTACATATGGGAGAAGAAGAAAGCAAAAAACATAATGATTGTTAAATATGAAAAGTTCTTGTTTAATTAAACCAGAGTAGATTCATAATAAGGATGGGGTTTTAGAGGACCCCATCCTATATGAAAATTTAATGAAGATAACTGACAACAATAGAAAACTATCTATAACTCTTTATAGGATGGTAAACCAGGAGTTTATTGATGAGTATGGAAGTCGGTTAAAATATGATTCTCAGGGAAAACCCACTGTTGAGTCTTTGCTTAAAATTCCTGCTGTCAAATATATATTTGATAGTCAAGTAGATGATGCCTTACAAAATTTAAATAAGCAGTACAAGGCAGGTAAATACAACTATGAAGATGCTATTGCAAAGGTAGGTGCTTTTAATAGAAGTAAAAATTTTAGTAGTGAATACCTTGCTACTATAATGGAGGTAGAAGGAAAAGATACTAATAAAGTAGAATTCTCCATTGTCAAAAATACTCCATAGGCTAGAAGAGCATTAGAGAATATGATAAGACAAAGGCAGTTTAGAGATCAACTATTGTATGTGCTAGCTAATACTGGAGTTAAGGTAGACTTTGTTGATAAAATGCTAAATCAAGAGCCTGGTATTTAGGGAGTATATAGTACTAAAACTCCTGAGAAAGTATTTGACTCATTATATACATTAATTAAAGTACTTAATGATGGCAAAATAACTGAGATAGAGAAGGACAAAATATTAAGAGAAGAAACAGGTCACTTAATAGTTGGTATAGCAGAGAATAATCCTAAATCCAAGCTATTATTTGAAAGACTAATGAATCTCTTGAAAAATAGTTCTCCAACAGATATTAAAAATGTTCTTATTAGTAGTGGATTTTATTCTCAAGAAAGGGCTGAATAGCTGGTTGATGAAACTTTATTTGACATAGAAAGCAACGATAATGCTATAAGAGAAGCTGCTGGTAGAATAATTGCTTGTCAACTTGATAAGGTAGGAACTAGATTTAAACCAAAGAAAAGCTATAATACTGGAAGGAAAACTGCTGCTGCCATTGGAGTAGGATTAGGTGCTGCTGCTATTATGACTGGAGGAGCTGCAGGAGTTGCTCTTGCAGTAACAGCTGGTATGACAACTATAGCATCTATGTCTCAAAAAATAAGAAATGTATTAAAGAGCTTATTTGACTTAGCTAAAGCTAAACTAAATAAAGATTCAACCTTTAATCTTGCAGACGCTATAAAAAAGGAAGACGTAATAAGTGCTGCTAAAGAAATAGCAGAAAGATTTATAAACCAAGATTTGGGAGATGTTGCTGATGCCCTTAAAACATCTGAAGAATAGCACCACTAGTCCCTATTAGAAGCCAGAGTAGCTAACAGATTAGTTAGTTCCTTTAAAACGTTTATTAGGACTTTGAAAAATGTAGGACTCTCACCAAAGGAAACAAGAGCATTAAATGCCGAAATAAGCAATGCTATATAGAACAAAAATCTGTTTTCTAAGACGGCTAAAAAAATGCTTGAACATCCAGAAACTTCATTAACTGGAAATCCAGAAGCAGATGCTAGTGTGTTTGTCAGTAGAGGGTATTACAATATGATAAGTTCCATGTTGAAAAGTATTAAAGAAATTATAGTAGACATGGATAATATAAAGGACTAGTTAGAAAGTGGCAACTTCTCGCAAAGGTTGTAGGATGGGGAAATTGTAGAAATTGCAGACTTAAATGAAAGAGTAAACTGTATAAGCAAACTATTGTCTTTAGTAAGACTATGTTCAGAAACAGAGGCTATATTAGACTCAATGAACAGTAGAGAGTTAAGTGTTGAATTCATGAATAATTATCATATTGATGAGCTGCGACAATCTATTAGAGTAATGATAGAGCCTATTATGAAAACTACTGCTTCTCTAAATAGTTAGGTATTTGAAGCTTCTTTGGCTACAATTAATGGCGGACACCATTATATTTAGACTTCTAGAAGACTTTTATGGACAGACAGAACTCATACATATATCACCGACGAAGTGGCTCCAGGCAGAGGTACTAATAGAGCTACCATTTAGGAGTTCCTCACTGAAGCTGTAAATGGAGATGCAACAGCGTGGGGACTTTGGTGCCAAAGGATGGGTGCTAGTGTAGATGTTATCAATCAATTAGTTTCTAATCTTTATGACTTTAATAAAGCAGAAGCAAATAAAGAAATGTATAGATACTCTCAAATTTTACTAGACTTTCATGAAAGAATCAAAGAAGAATTTGATGATGAAGATACTACCTTTATTTGTGAAATGAATAAAAATGGAGAGATAACAGGTAATATTGTATAGCCAAATTACGATTATGGTACTTGGGAGAAAGATTATGAGCAGTTTGTTAAAGATAAAAAGAAAGAGATAAAAGAAGCACATGCAGCAGAACTAAAAGATTTAGATATATATCAGTAGGGAGAACTTCTCTATGAATATTTAGCTCCTGAAATTGAAAACTGGCATAGTTAGCACTCTCAAGAAAAGCCTGATGATTATATAGACGAGCTATTTGGAGATTCTTATTTTGAGGAGGAAGGACCTAGATTGGAATATCTTCCTGGAAAAGAATATGCCAGTGATTAGTGGGATAAATTAAGCGACAAACAAAAGATGTTTGTAAGAGAGTATGTAGGAATAAAACAAAGTCTTGATAGATTTGTTAGTGAATATCATCCCAATTCTATTACTTCATATAGGCTTCCTCAATTTAGAGGCACCACAATTTCAAGAATGTATCATAAGTCTACATATGTTCCTAATACAGAAAAAAGGAATGAAAGGCAAAAAGTTCATGATTGGTTAATGAAGCACAATAGTGGGTATAGAACCCTTCATGACTAGTTTATAGAAAACTTTTTTGAAGATGCCCTAGATGAAGATTTTGGAGATAACAGCTGCTACAATAATGAAGATGATAGTTTCTTTGATGGAGCCTCTTTATTAGATAGAGAATTTTTACGCAGAGTACCAGTATATGGAGTGAATAAACTAAAAGACATGTACAATTTGTCTACTGACGTTGTGTTCTCTACAATGCAATATGCTGCAATGGCTCTAAACGTAAGAGGAATGACAACTACTGCTTCTATTCTTAATAACGGTCAAGAAATATTAAAGAATAGAGTAGTTAACGGTAGTGTTGAGAGCACCAAAAAGGGAGATTAGAGTAATATCTTTAAGAGATATACTAAATTTCTAGAAATGTAGGTATTTAATATTCGTAGTAATAAATTAGCCATCTTTAAGACTAAAAGTGGAAGAACTTTACTTGCTAACAAAATTATGAGTTGGATGAGTAGAACAGGCTCATGGTGGTTATTGGCAGGTAAGATAGGTTCTGGTTTTGTTAATACTGGTACAGGAGTATTACAGATTTGCAGCGAAGCCGCCGTTGGAGATCACTTCACTAGAAAGGAACTTTTAGAAGGCCTTCTTGATTATTATAAATATGCTGCCGAGGCTAACTTTAGAGAAGGATTAGCACCGTTAAATAGATCTAACAAGTACTATAGTTTTATTAGATATTATGACTCTTTGAATAATAATGAAAGTTACTTCAGAGATTTTACCTCTCATATGCAACTTGGAAGATTTTCATAGTTAAGAAGAGTTTAGTATGCAATGTGGGTATATGAAAGTGGAAACCACTTGATGCAGACTCTTCCATATAGATTGAAGGGTAAACATACAAAGCTCTATAAGTTAAAGGAAGGTATTGCTCCTACTGAAGAGAACTTACTACAAGACAGTAATTTTGAAGAATCAGGCAATATTTGGGATAACTTCGATGAGGCTCAATTATAGAGAGGGGAAAATGTATAGAGATTTAGGCAGAAACGAGAGGCTGAAACTGGAGAAATATATATAAATGAAGGGCCTACTATTATTAAAAGTGAAGAGGAAGAAACAGGTATGTGGGGTAACCCTTACTAGGATAATTACTATGTCAAGAATCCAGATGGCTCTTATGTAAGATTTGATAGAACAGCTCAATCTAGATTCCAAACTCAGTGTAGATACATGACAGACAACATGCATGGTATATATAACAATCCTGATGCTGTTGCCATAAGTCAAAGTGTACTAGGAGCATCTATTCTTACTATGAAAAAATATTTATTTGGATATGTAGATAAATTATATTTAACAGATAGATATAGTGTAGCTGATGGTAGAAATACCGAAGGTGCTGTTGTTACTTGGCTTAAGATGCTCGATTATTACAGTAGAGATAATAGAGAAGATTCTTGGAAAATGAAGTGTAGAATATATGCTATGGGAGCCCCTATTGTAGCTTCCTTTGCTTTGTAGCTAGCAGGAAACTCATAGTTATTATCTGCAATAACAGCGTTATCCTATAATTTCATAGTTTCAAGAAGCCTCATAGGAGGAATTAAAAACCAAATGAAAGCAGATGGTATTGCCAAATATCAGATAGATAATATCAAGAGATTCGATACTTATATGAGATTAGCTCTAATGTTACGTACTGTTAGTAATCTTTTAAGTAACTCACTTTGGGGACATGGGACTGATGATGATGATAATGATAAAATAAAACTAGATTGGGGAGAAAGAACAGATGCAAATATTCTTAAGCTTTTCGGATATGATAGATATGAGCAAGCTCTTACAGACTAGCTTATGACAAAAGAAGGAAAGCCCAAGGAATCTGCAAAAGACCCAGGGGTGTTATATACAATAGTGGAAGATAAAATAAAACATGCTAGCAGTAAAGGAGAAAAAGCCAGACTTAGAAACTTGAGATATAAGATGGGAATGGCTTACTATTTTTTACATAGATGGTCATTAGAATCAGAAACACTGTTTCCTTTTGATTTGAATAAAACTACAATATCAGAGGCTAAAACACAATTAGCTTAGTACTCTAACATATTCCCAATTGGTCCTTCTTTTATGTGGGGGGCTTCTGATGCTGTGTTAGCTTGCTTTGACTCAAGTAAACCTGTCACTTATAAATATGATAAGCAATCCAAATCTTTCGCTGAACTGTTTGAAAGATATGGAGATTGGGATGAAGAAGAAATTCCAAATCTTATCTATGCTATAAGAACAGGACAACATTTAATAGCAGGAGATAATAAAGGGTTTAATAAACTACTTTAGATGAGTCCTTATTTAAATGGTATAGGATTATTTGAAGATCCATATAAGGCAGGTGTAAGCTATGACTTTGGTAGAAAGATGACAACACACTAATATTTATTATACAAAATAAGGCTAGGAGAACTTCCTAGCCTTATTTTTTTTAATTAGATACTTCTAGTTCTATTATCTACAAGATAAATCTTGCAGGTCAGTTGTCCCAAGAGTATTCTAAAAATCATCCGTGGACAGTCCTTGCCCCAATTGTTTCTCTAATTCTTCTAATTCTTCAGGAGTTAGTTCATCATCTGCTGTATTATCAACTTTTGTTCCTTCTCCTTTTGCCTAGCTATTATTTTCTTTCTAATTATTCTATTGTGGAATTGCATCTTTTAACTCTGGATGTTCTGCAAAATAGCTTGCTAATTCAGAAGTAGCGATAATATCACCCTACGCTCTTACATCTAAGAGGTTGCTTATTGCCTAATCTCCTATATACTAAACATCATATCTTACAAATCTAGCACCCTTTTTAATTTGAATATTGCTTTGAAATGCTTTCTTCTTTTGTATAGTATTTACTCCCTCTGAATCAGTAGTCATATCATAGTATTTCTCATCCATATCTAAATGTAAAGCAAACAAATGTAAGTTTCCTTCTGGAATATGTACATCAGTAGCTGCCATAATATCCCCTCTATATAAACACACCTGAGCTGGATAGTGATGGTTTGATGATATGGGCTAAAAGTCATTTGAGCTATACGTTTTAATATCTATAATATGGGGATTTCCAAAGGCGTCTAAAGCCAAAAGGTCTACTTCGCCTACTATCTTATTAGACAGTCTATCCACAGTATATACCCCAGAGGATATAATAGACCACCTTTCCTAGACAAAAGTCTCATTCAGACTTTGTAGTGCATCCCATAAATTATTTACAGTAGCTTCGTTAAAGACATCTTTAAACTGCTCTACAAAGGATTCCTTTGTTACTTTGTTTTCTTTCACTAATATTGGATTGAAAAAGTCTCTTACAGAAGTATCAACTACATTACCTCCTACAGCAGATACTACTAAACGTTTAGAGGGCTTTTTAGCATCCTTTCTTCTAGATTTGTTTTGATTTATAGCTAAATGTAATCTCTCTCCAGAGTTTTGTTCTGCCTATAACTTTGTAGCAGATAACTTTTGTAGCATTCTAATTACTTTATCTTTGGCTTCTCCATCTATATTAGAGTTTTGAATAAGTGATATAGCTCCCTCAAAATCAACACCAGCATTTTCAGCTGTTAATCCAGTGGCTGGATGTGTGTTAGCATCAAGTAATGCTTGAGCAGCCCTTCGTTCAGCTTCTGCATTTTTAAGTGCAAGTTGCTATTCAGCAAGCTAATCTTTAACTGGAGTAATCTAAACATCAAAGGTAGTCTTTACATTAAAAGCATACAATATTCTATCTTCAACTGCTTGCTTAATATATTCTGTCTTTAATGGAGAGGCTTTTCTATCTAAATTAAAATTGCCCCAAGATACCTGCCATTTAGCTATACTGTTAGCATTATCTTTTGTTTTAAGAGTTGCTAGATCCTTTATTATCTAATCTGCTTTTACTACGTTTTCAGAATTGTTAGAAATTATTGTCCACTAAATAACTGGCTTGTTTTTCTTATCTAAGACAGCCAAATTTATTCCATCCCCTACAGTTCCTATGTAGTAGCTATATCCATTTGCTAAAGAGATATGGGAAGCCAATGCTACTTTAGTTTTTTCGTCTTCTATTCTAGAGTTTAAAGATGTATTAACCTTAGGATCAGTACTCCTCAAAGAAGCGAAAATTCCTTGTAAATTACTTCGATTTTCATTTATTATTTTAATAATAGACTCTAAGGTTTCTGCAAACCCCTGTGTTCTAGAATTAAAGTTTATAACATCTTCTCCATCTAAGTCTGCTAATTTTCGTCCTTCTTTGTCTTCTGTAGCATCTAACTCCTATATCTGCATTACTGCCCAGTTTGCTCTTTCAGTACTCTTTTTGTTAATGCTAGGTACCTGATTGGTTTTAGCACCATTGCCATCTTCTGTTATGCAAAAATTATTTGCAGTAATAACATTATTGCTAGTTAGTTCTACTACTTGTGGTCCTGCATCAACATCTATAGTAACACCATTCTATTTTACAGTAATAGTAGTACTTATAGGTTCCATGGTAGTTTCACCATTTCTTGTTACTTCCTACTGTATAACATAAGTGTCATTATTATTTGGGGCATGCTGTATTGCATTTCCTCTAAGTATAGCAGTATTTGGAACCTTTGATGTAGCCTACAGTAAACCCAAAGGCTAATAATATTCCATTTCCCCCTTAGAATTCTTAACAGGGATACTTCCTTCTCTGAACTCAGTAAGCTTTATAGCTCCTATAATAGGCATGGCCTCTCTCTAATTATATTCAGCATCTGGATTTTTAGCTCTGCTATTTATACTACTAGCTACCTCATTCTCCCACTTCTTTGATGTTATAAATACTAACTGAACACTAGGAGTTACTGTGAAGGTTCTTAAAAAATCATCAATGTGAGCATCATTTAGAATTTGCCACATTATATTGTCTTTTTGATGTTCAGGGCTTCTATCAATCCAAGATAAGTCAGCAAAAGAGTATGGAGTTCCACTGTTGATATCCATAGTTCTTCCTGTTGAGCCTTTACTAGAAGGATTGCCATTATCAGAATTATTTTTTCCGACAGGGGCTCCTTCATATGTCTTAAAACTTCCAGTTCTTCTATTATACTCTTGCTTTAGTGCCCCCAACAATATCTACAGTTCTGCAATCTCATTGTTTAATAACTAAACATCAGGATTTTCTATTGTTTTCTTAAAGTTATCATCTAAAACTGCTTCAATATCCTTAACATTATTTGCCTCAGAATTAATTATTATTTCTCTGAATATATTAAGGAGATTGTTAGTGTACCTCTTAATGTCATCAGCATCTTGTATTCCTAAGGCTTTTATAAGATCTCTTATAGGAGTCATATTAGTGTCCTATTCTGCCATTGTATAACTAGCTACAGCATTTACTACATTTGTGAATCTCTTTTCAGCAGCTTTATTTTTAGAATCTTTTACTTCCTTTTTCTCTTCTTTTTTCTTTGTTCTTTCTTCTTCTGCTTTCTTGTTCTTCTCAATAGCGTCAGTAATGTTATGATTATACTGAATAATTCTATTACGTAAGTCTGTAGCACTTCCTGGCTCAAATCCAACCTCCTTTAGATAATCTACTAACTCCTACATAAACTCATCATCCTAAGAAATTATAGATTGCATTATATTTTCAGCAGGTATACTTTTATATACAGTAGCAAAATCTATTATGTTAACAACCTCTCTTCTCTCATCTTTAGTAAAAGTTTCTGGATCTAAGTAGTTCTTTAAGTCTCTTAATGCCTAATCTGACTGCTTTTGATTTTGTTTTAGCTTTTCATATAAAGAATTTTTAGCATCTTTAAGTGCCTTATCTAAGCCTAAAATTAAATTTTCGCTATCTTCCTCTTCTTGAAGTTCTTTTATTTTGGCTAAGTAGGCTTTTAAAAAGTTTTCATATGCTTCATCTTCATTTAGAAGTTGTGAAATTTCAGGTTGAGTTTCATCTTGAGTCTATACAATTTCTGGTTGCCCTGTTTCCTCATTCTATACTGTCTAAGTAACAATATTAGGAACAGTGTTTCGATGATACTAAGATTCCTCGGCAAACCCCTCAAATGATTTAGCATAGAAATCTCTAGCTTGTTTTTTACTGCGCTCAATAACCTCATTATTTAATCTTTCAATTGCTTGTGGGGTTAAATCCCCCTCATATGCAAGATTACGTAAAGCATTAGTGCTACTAATCTTTGATTGTAGTAAGTCAATATAAGAAGTTACATTCGTTTCAATAGCATCATTAGCAAACTCAGCACTAGCTTTAAATTTTTCAACCTCTGCTTTCTATGCATCACTTAAATTTTTAGAGGTAAGTAGCTCAAGTCTAGCTTGTTCTGATAGATTTAATATATCTTTTGCTGCAATTATTGGAGTAGGTAAAGACTTTCCTTCTTCTAATGTATTTTCTCTACTTTCTACAGCTTCTTTGGCTTTATTTAAATACTCTTCTTCCTGAATAAATAAAGCTTGCTAATACTACAGCATATTCAATACGCCATTTAGTGTATTTAACTATTGTTGTTTGTCATTAGCTTCTTCTTCGTTCGTTGGAGCTATAGCTTTCTTCTTGTTTATTTCAGATTTTACATCTTTAATCTATTCCTTTATATCTGCTATTTTCCTTCTACTAGATTCTATGCCTTCAAGTAATTTATCCTTATCCCCCTTATATCTGGTAATATATAATACTGAAATATCATCTAATGGCACGTTAGAGTCTACTGCTTTTTCCTAATCTGAGTATATAATTCCCTACTCTATCTTCTTTAACTACTTAGATTTAGTTTCTACATCACCTTGTAGTGCCTCCTAATAAAGCTTTAATCTGGCATATTCCTATTTAACTACTGGACTAGCATTATCCCCGAATTTAGCATCTGCCTCTAAATAGTACTTACCTACCTTATCTATCAGGTCTAATGTTTTCTACGCGTTTGATCTTAAATCATTTAATTGCTGAAATTCGGTTCTAGTTTCTTTCGCTTTAATATCTTCATTTAACTTTCTTATTTCTACTAAATCACTAACAATACTTCTGTCACTAGAATCTAATTTGGCCAATAATTCTTGTAATCCCTCTTCATTGTTTTGCTCCTATAAAGAGGCAATTTGTAAGGCAGTGTCATTAAGTCTATCAATGTCAGATTGGTTAACTTCCTTTCTAGATGCTCTATCTTTCATGTATGCCATCATTGTAGATTTAATAGGCTAAAAGTTCTAAATCTATGAAAGCATTATAGCGGCAGTAACCATTTGTCCTAACCTTGAGTTGTTAAATGCTGTGTAGTCGCCCTTTTTGATAGCCTCTTTCTCCTATCTAGATAGATCTAATAAACTTCCTATATTATCCATATAAACTGAACCATTAGCATTAAGCCATGTCTCAATTGTATTATGAAGAATATTACGTCTTAAATTTTCCTTATTTATAATATCCTTAGATCCTGCAGTAACATTATACAGTAAGCTATTCTTTAATATTGGCTCTACAATTAAAGACTTAAGAAAGCTTTTAGTTCCTTTATTTTTCGCATTTCTAATTCCTTTATATATATCACCGACACTCCTAGAAGGACTAAGTATCCAAGGAGCTACTGCACCATATAAACCATCTCTAAAAGAAGTTATTTCTCCAAAGGCTAGCCCCGCTCTATCAGTTGCTGCCAACCAGGCTTGTGTCATATCATAAGAGATTCCATCTGTAGCATCATCTCCAAATCTTTGATCAATGTACTGACTTAACATTGACTCCTGTAAACCTTGACCTGCAGCTACACCTACATCTTGTAGATAGTTAGATAAAAATCCAGCTTTAGATTGATCTATGTAAATTTTAGCTAAATCACTACTAATAGGTAAAGTAATTGACTTTTTACCCAACCTAATAGTGGTTGTTGTAGACATAGGTTTACCGTTGATAAACCACTTACCATCTCTTTTAGTGATCCCTTCTATATAAGTCTCTAATGGTTTGGGCTTAATTCCTAACACTTTCCCTATAGGTTTAAAGAATGCATTATGAGCCAAGCTATTCATAGCTCCTCTAGATTGTGCTGAGAACATTGCCTTTCTCCAAGTATTAGTCATATGTACATCTGGAAGAATAGTTAATCCAAATGTCAGCCCAGCATTAAGAGTTGCTATCTTTTCTGCTTCTTCTAGGTATTCCTCTTTGTAGGGTTTCATTAATAGTTCTTTTGCAGCATCCATTCTATCCCAAGGGGTCTCACCATCAGAAATATTATTATTATGCTGCTGTACTAATAAATCTACCTATCTATGAAATTCTGCATCATTTTCAAGTGCAAAAAATGCTTTATCTTCCAAAGAGGAACTAATATAGCCCTACCCTTCTAGATTAGTAGACCTGCGTTCTTCATTTATTTTCTAGTTTACTAACTCAGCAAACTCTGGAGATTCTACATAGGATCTTGCAGTAGTCATGGCTTCATCATAATTGTTTTTAGCATAGCCATAATCCATACCCGCAGTAGCCATTGCAGGAGCAGTAGCATCTATAAATTTAGCTGTGCCCCCTAAAAATTTACTTGCAAGCTCAGTACCTGCAGACACTGCACCATATCCACGAGCAGCTAATCCAGAGG
>AUXO012314874.1_pt1 | contig 18183 bp, 28 predicted proteins | sample 768731 | NCBI WGS metagenome assembly AUXO01 (sample SAMN02715735, study PRJNA202380) | gut metagenome | biome: sheep rumen | host: Ovis aries | place: New Zealand: Palmerston North
ATATCCACCTAGCAACTGTACTAACATGGTACAACCGCTTGCTTGGATATCGGGGTAACATTAAACACATAGTGAAAGGATAGGTAAAAAAAGACCGAACAATAAAGTCTGGTCAACTCGGATTGACAATCCGATGAAACAACTGAATAGCGTCAAAGGGTGACGAGTTGTAAATGTACATCATCTATACTCGGCTCATGGATATCAAGCATAGGGGCTCTGTGTCCGGCTATTCAGAACATGTAACCAAGGAAACTACGCTCAAACGAGCCTTTCTGGGCTATTCGGAAGTAGGGCTAAACCGAGCCGTGGACAAGTACCTAGAACCATGGTGTAAGCGCATCGGGAGAAGTTTAAAAACGGTAGTGTGGGGGGCAGTTTCATAAACCGAGAGCAAGTCTGATGGGGTAACTCCTAAGTCTACAGGGGCAGTTCCTGTAGGCGGAACTATACGAGAGCGTCCGTGGCGTACTGGGTGACAGACAGAAAACCACAAACTCTGTATATCCGATTGCGAGAGCAAGGTTCGCTGGAAACAGTGGGCAAAAAACAGGGTGACGTTCGGGAATACGATGTTAATCGGGCATCAGGAATCATGAGGGGGCTGTTTACGGACAGTGGCTAATCTTAGGTGGCTTCTTGTGCAATGTCGGAAATGTGCTCACAATCTTATGATTGTGGGCATGATTCTGGGATTGCCCAGAGAGTATTAATAATTCATACAGCCCAAAGTGGCAGAAAGGTGGTAACATGACCAACACAACAACAATCGCAACCGCAAACGTAGCACTGACCAAGGCTGACTGGTTTAAGGCTGACCGCAAACTGGCTGAGAACGTCAGCGATTTCATGATGAGAACTCTGTGGTTCGCAGAGGTTCGCATCGAGAGAGAGGGCATCATCAACAAACTGGAGAAAGAGATTGCTGGTCTCAAGTCCCTCAAGGGGAGCATCATTTGGGACAACGCCAAGACTCCCGCAATCATTCTTCAGAAAGAAGAGGAACTGGCTCAGACCGAGATTGACCTTGATGAGTGGATTAAGAAAGCGGGCGTTCGCTGGAAGGCGTCCGACTTCAACGGTCTGACCGACTTCCAGAAAGCCTACAAGAAAGCATGGAGCGCTGGAACTGACCTGTCCGCTCCCATCATCGAGTTCTTTAAGGGATATGGCATTGATCTGACTGGAACTGAAGACCTCGTGGTTCTCACTGATGCAATTCGAGGTGACGGTATGGCAACCATGAAGACCACGGTCAAGTCTAATGGAGTTATCTGGACTGACGCTCGCCGTGACGCTTCCAAGGTCATGATCCGCAAGTTGGCTGAGATTCTCATCGAGAAAGGTACAGTCAGACCTGCAAAGATTGCTCCTGAACTCAAGGACAAGTACGTCAACACCAAGAAGAACAAGAAGAATAAGAAGAACAAGAAGAATAAGACCGAGCAGAAGCAGACCGTCAATCTCAAGGCTGAGGTCGTAGTTCCCGCTCACATCGAGGCTCAGGCTGATGAGGTCGCAAACGCTCCCGCAAACATGGAGTGATTCCGTAATAAGAACATAATATAGGCTGATGGTTAGATAGGAGTGTCGAAGAAATTCGGCACTCCGATTGTAACTATCAACAATCACATGAGAGGAACTAGTATGGGTAGGAAAAATAGGAGTTTAGAAGCCAAGCACAAAAAGGCTAAGAAGATGACAGTAGAATGTGCCATTCATTCGGCTTTAGACCAGTCTGGCTTCGAGTACAGAATGGGAGACTGGAGACCTCAAAAGGACGGTGGGGGCGCTTATGAAGACCATCAGGAATTCATGGAGTGGCATCTTCGTAGCACAGGAAAAACTGTAGCCAAAGACAGGAATCCTAGATATGTAGAGCCACACGTTACTACTGTAGAAGAAGTTATGGCAGAAGACCTATCTTCCTACGACCTTGCGACACGCATGAGAATGCGCAGAAAGATGCTGGCTTGTATCTGAATTAGCGCTGAAGCGCAATTTGGATACTTGCAAATAATATTTTCGAAAGGAGCAATTATGAAGAAAAGAACAATCAAAAAGATAGCACATGCTTTTTACAAGGGGAGACTCTCGTTTCCAACCTATGAGGATACTGGCTACGGTTTCGCAGGTTGCACTGTCAAAGTGTTTGCTTCTCTCCACCCTAGTGTGGAGAAAGAAGTATTAAAAATAGCCCGTGAAAAATACGGGTGGGACGGTAATCATTGGGACAATCCTTTGGTTGTCGGACACTACGAAATTTGAATAAAAAGAAAAAAGGAGTAAGTCTGCCTATGAAGAATGTTGCAACTCGTAGTCTCATGCACACACATCAATCTCCAAATCGCACCACAACCATTTCTTAGTGGACAGATAGGAGAGTCGAACTAAAATTCGGCTCTCCGATTGTGTCTATTAGGACATAAGCAACTATAAACAGAAACAAATAAAGGAAACGGAAAGGAGTAACACTATGTCCGACCTCAACATCAGATTCAGCAACTGCTTTGACTTCATCAACAGCACAAAGAGATATCTTGAAGCCAATCCTACAGATTGGCGTAATATCTACACTGAGGAAGCACTTGTTCGTGCAGAGTGCGACCTCATGGAAATGGAATTGGAAGCACTTTATGACGCAGAAGAATATGACTCTGTTCTGAACGGAAACGCTTTCCGTACTTCCAAGAGAGCAAACAGACGGAAAGTAAATATCCGTCACCACAAGACAGACCGTAAGCACGGAAAGTCTGTTTCACAATCTGATAAAAAATACTGGGACGAACAGAGCGGGACATTCTATCGCTGGGACGAGAAGAGAAAGACTTTTTCTTCTCCTAAGAAACCTATCGTCCATAGAAAACGGAAAACATTCCGTGACCGTCTGAACTCTGCTATGGACGCAAGAGAAAAGGAAGATGCTCGTCTTTTTACAGGATACGGAGAACTCCTTAAAGATATCAATTATCTTGAAGATAGAATCTATATCTATGAAGAGGATATCAAAAACCTTGAATACGAAAAGGCTTTTGGATATCTCACTGAAAAGGGAGAAGAATTCCTTGAAGACTACAAAAAGGAACTGGAAGAACTCAAAGAATACAAACAGTACAAAGAAATTCTTCTCCGCACTGCAACTCGCTGATTAATCCCCAGATAGGGACGGATAGAACGCAAATAAAATATGCGATAATTCTATACGTCCCGATTGTGAGGATTAATTACTCACTTAATAAGGCAAATAATTATATTCAAGAAAGAGAGGTAAATTATGACAAAAGATAATATAACAAAAGATAAATCTGAATTTATTCGCATCACCACAAGGAAAACGGGTGAAACTCGTTACTATACCAAATCTGATTTCCTTGGTGGATGTTGGCACATCTATGTGGCTAATAATCACGATGCATGGATTTATAATATTTTCTCTGAAAAAGAATTTAATGAAGAATTTGAACCCTTCAACAGAGAAAAATGTGATGAATATATCCGTAAAATCAGAGAAAGAAGGTAAATAAAAAATGAAAAAGAAATTTCTTATAGACGCAATTATTATCATCATCCTTTTCATTGGCTTCCATTATGAAGCAACATACACAATAAAGGGAAGTGTGTATAGTGTCAACGGAAAAGAGATTACCTTTGAAGATACAACAGGTAATCTCTTTTCTTGTTATACAGAAGATTCTCCCAACGTCCGCAAGGGAGAGAAATTCATTCTGAAATTCGACCACAAAGGAACTGAATCTGACCGTTCCGATGACGGTCTGATTAATTTCGGCAAACATCATTTTCTCTGTTTTGTATGGTAAGAGGGATAACGGAATGAAAGTACCAATTTGCATATTTTGTAAACACTGCGAACGAATAAGCCTCAATAACAAGAATATAAAATTTATACGAAGATGCACAAAGTATAATACAGTGGTTGTATCTACAACAAAAGAATGTGCTAATTATGATGAAGATAGGGAAAGGAGTAAACATGATTAACATACCTGTACTCATCTTCTGTTTGATAATTATATTAAGTATTTATTAACTATTAATACCTAGATAGATATGTATAGGTAAAGGTAAATAATATATCTATACATATCAATTGTAGGCATTAACAAAGACAAATAAAAAAAGGAAGGTAAAACATGTACAAATTTATATTCCTCAATAAGGCAAACAAAAAAGTTTGTCAATCCTATTTCCATGAATACGAAACTTGCATGGAAATGGAAGACAGTTACAGAAAACAGTATGAAGGTGGTCATGCCATTATTTCATACATCAGCAGATAAGAAAGGAGCAAAGCAAATGAAAATCAAAGACCTCGCACCTATTATGTCCTCAACAAGAGGAAACGTAGTATTTACTACTATATATGATACTACAACACAAATAGACCTCTGCTCTGGTGCTTCAATAGAATATGCCATTGAAAAATATGGTGAAAAGGAAATTAAGAAAATGTATCCTATTTCTTCATGGAATCATGGAGAAATGGTTATAGAAATTTAAATTAGAAAGGGGCAAAGCAAATGACAGAATATCCCTTTTTCAAAACAAAATCTGGTCTCTGCATCACTATGGATGAGATGACCAAAGCAGCCGAAATTATTTGGGGAAAAGACCCCGATTTCTATATGGATTGGTATGAAATTCGTGACAAAATCGGAGCAGCCGAAATGACTCCGAAACAGGCTTATGATTATGCTCTGAGCAAGGAAGATAAAATCCTTGCTTTTAAAGCGTACAGAGCAATGAAAGCCGAACAGGGAGATAGGTATTATTCCCTCAAAAAAGCATTGGAACATGTTGAAGAAGTTTTAGAAAGAAGAAAACATAAGAGAAACAATGGGGTATTACACTACAAACTTGACAACGGTTCAATTGTTACCGTTATCAAAGAGGAATGATATTATGAAGGGCTATTACACATCCACCTGTTTTATGGGATGGATTCCTCAATTTGGTCAGTATATTAAATTCTCAACAGAAGAAGAATATAAAGAATTTTTTAAGGAAATGGAGAATAACCATGAAAATCCCAGTAATTAATCTCCCCAAAACAGGAGCAAAAATAGATTTGCTCCGTAAAAAGGCAAATATTTCTGTAAAAGAAATACAGGAAGTATTTGGTTTTGAAAATCCACAGGCAATTTATAAATGGATTCACGGAAGAAATCTGCCTACCGTGGATAATTTAATTATTCTTGCGGAAATTTTTAATGTAACTGTCGATGATATTTTAAGTATTAATTATATAGAAATAAATAAACCTGTATCAAAATAAATAAGAAAGGAAGCAAATATGAAAAAAACCTTGTTACCTAAAAATTTATGGAAATTTGTAGACAAAGATGGATTGCCACCAGAAAATGGAAAATATTTATGTTCTCTACAGGATTGGAAAGGACATAAATATACTGAGTATGTTCTTTTTAGTGCAACAACTCAAAGATTTTTTACTATTAGAGGACATGAAGTATACGCTTGGACTGAATCAATTCAGCCCGCATCAAGATAAACAAAAAAGGAAGGTAAATAACTATGTCAAACTATACAGAAATTACAGATTATATGAACCGATACTCTGCAAAAATAACTGAAATATCAACAGATATTTATTTAATGAAAACACGGTTACAGGCATTGAGAGATTTCTCTAAAACAGAGTTGGCGAAACTAATTAAAGAAGCTTTGTCAATCAAAAACGGCAACAAGGGAATTCTTCGGTCTAAAGATATAGTTTATAAAATTAGAGAAGAAATTGAATATCAGCCATATGATTGGACTTATATAATCGGAGAAGAAGTAGAACGTATATACGAAGATGAAATGGAAGATTATACATTTCTCGACCAAACAGAAATAGAAGAATTTAATTATGATGGGCGTGATGAAAGAGGAAGATTCTTTGATAATTATGTTTATGGATATACATTAAGGGTCAAGGGAGATGATAAGGGTTATATATATCAAAATTCTTTTGATATTAAAGATGATATAGAAAAATTAGAAAAAGCAATCAAAGAAACTGAAGAAAAATTAAATAATCATATTGAAAAATATAATTCTTTTAAAACAATACAAAAGAAGTATAGAGAAATTAATCTTAGCAATTATGATTATAAAGAATATTCTAAATATAATTATTATGATTTACTACCCGTCCTTAAAGAAGATTTCGCTTATGCAAAGGAAGTACATTTTGATTGGGGTTGTAATGAAAATGTTTTTTCTGCTATCTACACCGTTTGCAAGGAAAATGACATTCCTTTGTATAAAGGGCATAGTTTTAAATTAATTTAAAAAGAGATACATAAAATGGAAAAATATAAAATATACCGCAACTTCTTGCGCTTTATTCTTAATCATAAATTTCTTTACAACACCATCGGTCGAACCCAATGGTACAACAAAGAAGTAAGGAAAGCAGCTAGATGGATTATTGACCATCTTGGAAAATGAAAGGAGATAAAAAATGTCAGCAATCGAATACGCACAGCACAAGGTAACAGAATATACAATTCTCAAGAAAGCCGCTCTCAAGGCAGAAGATTATTTCCTCGCAGAGTATTATGACACTCTGATTAAGGATACATTAAAAGAAATTATTACTCTCACATAAGAGGAAAATAATATATAAAACTAAATATCGTAACTGAATAACGAAACTGAATACAGGACTCATTAACTAACAACGTAAATAAAAACAAAAAAATAATTTAAAGAAAGAGAGGAATTCTATTATGACAAACAACACAAACGCTATCTCCGTATCCGCTGATTTCGACATGACCGCATTGCTTTCTGTTCTTCAGAACAGTAAGGCAACCGTTATTGTTATTAATAACGGAACACCTGTTGATATGTCCAACATCATCGACACTACAGCAACGGAAGTTAAAAAAGAACATACTTTTAATTACCATAATTTTTGTGCAGGTCGTGTTAAGCAGGTGCTGAGACAGCATGATATCAAGGTCAAAACTGGCATGGGTGGAGCAAAGAGAGGTCATATTTCAGCATCTGCATTTAATAAATTTGTCCTTCAGCTTGAGACAAAAGAAACAAGTCTCAAGAGAATTCAGTTCCTCTTCAACGCTCTCGATGAAGCGGGATATGCACAGGAAGGAAGAGGACTTAAGAATGATGTCCTCTTTGAACTTCTTAACTATATCAAGGAAAATAACCTTGCCGCAAAGAACAACAACTACTGCAAGAAAGGACAGACTCAGTACGAACTGGACAACCTTGTAGAGAAACTGGCAAAAATTCCCTTTACCAATGATTTCTCAGAGAAATTCGCCTCCTGCCTGAGAGAAGATAAGGTTGCAAATGCAACTTTTAAACTTGCATAAAAGAAAGGAGTAAAAACAAATGATTAAGTTACCTAGATTCGCATATGAATATGCGAATTATAAAAGAGCACAGATAAGAGAAATGGATTCTCGTAACATCTATAGACCTATGTCCTTGATGGATATTGACAATATCATCAAGAACATGGAAAGAGGTATGATAACTATTAATGAAGGTATGGAAAGATTAGCCACACTTTAAGAGAAAGGAGCAAAGTAAATGAGTCAACAGAATTATCCAGAATACGGTTTTGGTCTTGTTCTTTCGGGAGAAGAAATTGATAAATTTATAAATCATACCAAAGCAGAAGACCCATATAAACTTCAAGAAATTGATGAATTTGAAGGATTTGCGAGATACTATGATGAAGAGTTTGAAGGAAAAGCATTTACATCTATTAATTGTAAGTATTTAGAAGATGAACCTATGTTAGTATTTTGGGCAACGTATCAGCCTGATGCTTTTAAGGCTGTATATACAGAAGAATCTATAATTAAAGAGTTCGAAGAAAAAATAGGGAAATATCTTCCCGATGATTTTAATTATATAAGTCATATCGGATATTTTCAGTGTTGTATATACTGTTAAATAAATAGAAAAGGACAAGACAAATGACTACAACATGCTACAATCTCTTTTCATCTCTCAATCCTAATATGGAGATTATGATAAAACCTCTCTGTGATAAAAGAGATTGGAAGACGGAAGATATTATTGAATCAGCAAAAGAAGCCTATAATGACTGGTTTGAGAATGAACGTGATGACATAGGTGATTCTGCCATTGGAAATTACATTGAAAATCGTCTTGAAAAAGAAGGATTTATTCTTGGAGAGGATTACAAGATGTATTTTGATGCTCAATGGGACAAAACAGAAATCCTTATTTAAAAAAGGAGAAGCAATAGAAAACTATTGCAATACATAATAATATGTATATAATATAAATGAATTAATAAATATAATAATGCTGACCTAACGGTATAACGGGGAGAAAGGAACTAACTTATGTTTAACGTAGGAGACCTTGTAATTGGAAATGAGGACAATCAGTATGGCATTACCAATAAACATAATCTGTGTATCGTAGGATATGTAAAAGGCTTTAACCCTAATGATATCAATGTCTTTGTTCTCGAAGAAGCAAATGGTATGCGCACAAGAGAAATTTCAAATATAGAGAGTTTTAACTTCTCTTGTTCTGATATTGAAAAGGGATATTTTGCTGTACAAGCACAGTATTTTCGTCCTATTACAATGGAAGAATGGAATACTTTTAAAGAAAAGAGAGAAGAGGAAGGAGCATGTTACGCAAAAAACATAAATTATGATGTATTATTAGACTACTTTAAAGTTGGAAATAGAACAACTGTACCTGAAAAATCTATTGAACCCGCAATTAATCTTAAGGGAACTTATAATTTTACAAAAGAACAGGAAGAATATGTTCTTTCTACTATGAGCGAATTACTGACAAAGTATCATCACGCAAATAGTGAAAAAGGTCTTAAGGCAATTTGGGAGACATACAAGAGAAATAAAGCTCCCATTGCATCTATTCTGTCTAATCATCCTAATTGGGATGAAAAGGTAATGGGTATTGTACTCGAAAATTCTTATTCTCGTGCAAAAGATTCTCAGACTGTAAAAGATGTCTGTCACTGGTTTCGAACGCAAATTAAAAAATGGGTAATGAAACCTGAATATGAATATAAAATAAATTGTTGTACATATGCCGAAATCTACGAGGCTAGAACAAGACTGTCAAGAATTGTAGATTACATGAGTAATTTAAGAACAGTTAATACAAATTATGGAGACCACCCTCATTATATAACTTTCGATGGAATGACTTATGAAGAAGTCGTAAAAGAATATGAAAGAATTTGTGAACTTTATAACTTGGCATGTACACATGCTCATTATGTTGGAAGTCTTAATCACAAGGATTTCTTTGTTAACGATGATATGTATATGAAATATATGTCAGGAATTACATTCATTGAAATGGTAGTCAGTTATGAAGGTTACATTGCAGATGAAGATTTTGCTGAAAAAGCAAATGAATATGCAAAGCCTTTTGATTTTGAAAAGAATGGAAAAATTATTGGTCTGAAAGCTGTCAAAGGACAGAAAATTTCTCGTATTGTCGGTAAATTTATGAAGTATTATGAACTTGATAAAATTGTTGATAAGCGCACAGAAACTTGGACAAGTGAAAATGGAGAACGCCATACTCGCATAAAAGATTATGGTTGGAATGGTAAAATTGCAGAATTTGGAGATGCTATTAATCCTCTTGATGTTAAAAGATGGACAATCATTTCTGTAAATCCTATTGATTATCTTACAATGTCCTTTGGTAATTCTTGGGCATCTTGTCAGACCATTGATAAGTTAAATGAAAGAAATACAGATAGTGAACATAACTATTCTGGTATGTATTGTTCTGGAACTCTTTCTTATATGCTTGATGGCGCTACTGTTATCATGTATACAGTGGATGAAAAATACAAAGGAAAAGAATTTTGTCTTCAAGACAAAATGAATAGATGTAATTTCCATATTGGGGAAGATAAATTTATTCAGGGTAGAGTTTATCCTGATGGAAGAGATTCAAATAAAGAAACTTCAATAGCAAGCCAGTTTAGAACAATTATGCAGAAAGTTCTTGCTGAATGTGTAAATGAAACTAATCTGTGGAAGTTGTTTAAGGGAACTAACAATTGTGACAGATATGCTATATCTGCTGATGGAGCAACTAATTATAAAGATTGGACGCACTATAAAGACTGCACCGTTTCTCTTCTTAAGAGAGAAGGATATGTAGAAAATAGAGAACCTGTTATTATTGGTCATGCTCCTATATGTACTTACTGCGGAGACCAGCATAGTAGAGACGATTATTTAGCTTGCTATGATTGTGCAAGTAAAATAAATAATGACAATGATGGTTGTGTAGAATGTGCAAATTGTGGTAGCCTCATTGACCTTGACGATGGAAATTACATCTATGACGAAGATACAGGGCGTTATTATTGTGATGCGGAATGTGCAGAAAACGATGGATGCTACTACTGTGACAACGTAAGTGAATGGCATTCTGAAAATGTTTACTTTGATGATTATACAGAAAATTATTTCTATGATTACTATGGAACAGGTGTACATTTCACAGATAGACAGGGAATTGAGTTCAATTATTATGATAATGAAAACGCATGTAACGATGGTTGGATAGAAATTAACGATGAATGGTATCGTGAAGATGATGATGAAGTAATTGTATGCCCTCATTGTGGTGCATACACTCTCGCAGATAGAGAGGTATGCCTTGAATGTGACGCAACCATTGAAGATGAAGAAGACGAAGACGAACTTGATGAAACTGCCTAATAAGTAAATAATATAAATAGAAAGGAGATAATTATTATGGCAAACACATCTGTATCAACAAAGGCACTTGTTAATGAAGCAAAAGGAACAAATTTCTATGAAGCAGCAAAAAATATAGAAGCAATGACAGATACTTACTACGGAAGAAAAAATAAATATTCTGACTTGTACGAATATAACCCGATAACAAACAGTTATATGGTTAAATCTAAAGCTAAAACATACGAATATCCTTATAAGGGAAGAAAAAATGAAACCGACTTCCCTGAATTTATTCAGATTTGTAAATTATCCGCAAAGAAATTAAAACAGTATCTTTGCGGAGAAATGAAAAAGATATACGGAAAAGACAATACAGTAATTGGAGACGGATATATTTATTGCAGAGGAGATATTCCTGTTCTTCTTACTGCTCATATGGATACTGTCCATAAAAAATTGGTAACAGATTACTACGAAGATATTCAGACCGATAAGAACGGAAAGGTAACTCATACTATTAGTTCGCCACAGGGAATTGGTGGTGATGATAGATGTGGAATCTACGCCATCCTCAAGGTAATTGAATCTGGTTATTTACCTTACGTTCTCTTTTGTGAAGATGAAGAGATTGGTGGTATAGGTTCAAGTAAATTCTGTAAAACAAAATATATTACTGAACTTAGTAATATGAAGTTCTTGATTGAATTGGACAGAGCCAACTCAAATGACTTGGTATTTTATAGCAATGCAAATCGAGATTGGATTGATTGGGTAGAAGATGAAACCAATTGGATTAAATCATGGGGAACATTCTCTGATATATCACATCTTTCTCCCGCTTGTGAAGTTAGTTCAGTTAATTTGAGTTGTGGATATTATAAAGCACATACCGTTTATGAATATGTAATTATGGAAGAACTGCTTGAAACAATTGAAATAACTAAGCACCTTCTTGAAGCATCTGAAAAGGTAGAAACTTTTAAATATATAGAAGAAACATATAATACCAGATATTATGGTATGTACAACAATTTCGGTGGAGAAGACTATGATGATGATTATGATGACTTAGATTATTATTATTATCGCAGATGTAATGGAAATAACAATTATAAAAGCAATACTCCCAGTTATGATTATGATTATTACAAGGCACAGGAAAAAGATGCAGAAACAGAATGTAATCTTGAAATTCTATTTTTAAATGAAGATGAAGAAGAAGAAACAGCTTACATGACAGGTAAAACAGAAGCAGAATGCTGGAAAAATTTCTTCTTCACTTACTTTAATATTCCTTATCAAAATGTACTTGATTATTATTTCACAGCATAATGTAAAAGAAAGGAGACATAAACATGAATGAGATGAACGAATTAAGAATGGTTAAAAACGAATATAATATTCCAACAGAACAGTTGGAATATTATAAAAGCGAAATCAAAAACTTGCTCCCTAATTATCGTTATAAACCAGACAGACATTATAATCCTACAGATAAAGGGTTAGATGCGCTTCTTAATACATATAATAAAGAAAAGGGTTGGATGTATCCTTATTTCATGAGCCATCCTAATTATATTGGAAATGGTAAAATTGCTTTTTCTTTTGATTATCACCGTAAGGTAAATGTAAACGGATGCTGTGATTTCTTAGATTGGGTACGTGATAGTATTAAAGATATTTATCATAATAAATATGAAGCAAAATGCTGTAAAATGACTTATAAAGAGGCTTATAATGCTCGTCAAAGGCTTGATTATATTATTGGTCATATGAAAGAAATTGAGAGAACCAAACTAGGCAATGGAATGGCTTCTGTTAAAGTAAATGGTTTACCTTTATCAGAAATTGAAAAAGAATATAGTAGAATGTATTATATTACAAACTATATAGATAATCATAATATTTATATAGGCAATAATCATTATATTTCTGAAAAGAAAAATAATGAATTAACTAAACTTAATTTGTTTATTAATTTAATCTACAGTAACCCTCACATGTTAACAACAGCAACAGAAGTAGATGAACTTAACGAATTGACAGATTTCCTTGATTTGCGAATTGTAGCAGGACAGAAATTCTCCAGAATTATTGGTAAATTTTGTAGAAAACTTGGAATTGATAAACTTGATGATTATCAACAGAAGTTTGCAAAGTTCGGAGATGATATTAACGAACTTGCAATTAAAAGACATACAATAATTTCAATCAATCCTATTGATTATCTTACTATGTCATTTGGCAATTCTTGGAGTTCTTGTCACACTATTGATAAGTTAAATGATAGAAATTGTCCTAATAATTATAGAGGAATGTATTCTGGCGGTACTCTTTCTTATATGCTTGACGGGGCATCTATTGTATTTTATACAGTAGATAGGAAATACAATGGAACAGATTTTGAATTTGAACCTAAGGTAAACAGATGTATGTTCCACATTGGCGAGGACAAAATCATTCAGGGTAGAGTTTATCCTCAGAACAATGATGGTGACCAGACAATCTATAATGAAATTAGAGCGATTATGCAGAAGACTGTCTCTGAAATGCTCAACGCAAATAATCTTTGGATTATCAAACAGGGAACATCTGCATGTGCTGAAATGTCCTCATCTCGTGGAGCGCATTACAGGGATTATACCAACTTTAGTAATTGTAATGTATCTTGGCTCAAACCTTCAGAAGGTAAAATGAAGAACACTAATAGAATTATTATAGGACATAAAGGAATTTGCCCTACTTGTGGAACAGAGCATGGTAGTTCTGATAGTATTATCTGTAGCGATTGCTTCAACGAAGTAAAAAGATGCCCTCACTGTGGACGCAGAGTAGGAGAAGATGACCATATTGAAATTGATGGTCAGGTTTATTGTTCTACTTGCGCTAGATACTGTATCCACCATCAGAGATATGAAATTGATACAAGAATGATGCGTCTGTGTACAAATGCTCGAATGGCAAGAATCAACAGAAGAAATGTGTATACAACTTATTCTGCTACAGATAATTATGTTTGTGTGGAAGCAATTAATGAAAATCCTGACAGATATAGACAAGATGCAGACACTGGTTGCTTCTTTGATACACAGCAGTGGACGAACGGAGTTGTGGTAAATCTCTTCTATAACGCTAATGGAGAAAGAACACGTTATTATGCAAGTAGAGAATATGCTGAATATCTAGGTTACAAAGAAGCCTATAACGGAAAATGGTATCACAAAGGAAACATGTTCTATGACCGTCATGCAGGAGTTAAAGCATATATTCCTCAAGACGAATGGAATTATGAACTTGCTTGCTGGAATGGAATTGCCGATGAAGTAAGACAGCATAATGAAATGCTTGAACAAAGAGCAGAAAGAAGAGCCGCAAGAGAAGCAAGAAGAAATACTCAGAATGCAGCCTAATATGTAAATAAAATAGGGATAGTAAAAATAACTATCCCTATATTTAAAAGAAAGGAGTAAATAATATGCCGAGACTTACAAAACATTCCATAACTCGTCTTGAACAGAGATGTGGAGTAAGTAAAAAGAATGCTCCAACAGTAGCGAAACGAGCATTTAAAAGAGGAATCACCCATGCCGAAACACATGGAAATCTTCACCGATTCCTTGATACACTTTATCTCTCACAAAAGAAAGGAACTAATATGAGAATTTACGGTAATGCAGTATATGTCTTCAAAGAAGATGTATTGATTACTGTAATCAATATACCTAGAAACTTAATGGAAGATGTAAAAGAATTAAAAAAGATGAAAGGAATAATCTAAATGAAATGGGATTATGGAGAATTTCTTGTTAAAGACGGACAATTAGAATCATTAAATAATTGGTCTGATTTAAAAGAAGTAATTCTTTTTGAAATGGATAGGAATTTTGATTATCTATGGTGGGAAGATGAAGAAGGAATTCATTTTGTTGATAGATTGTATCATGATTATGGAAATCAATATATCAGCAAAGATGAATTATTGAAAAACCGTAAAGAGGCAAATGAATTAGAATTACATTTTAAAACTATTGAAGAAGTAAAAAATTGGCTTATTAAGAAAGGGGTAAATAAAAAATGAGATGGAAATCAAAAGAAGAAAAAGAAATGGAACTGAAAAAAGCAAAAAGAGATGCTCTTAAAGCCGCATTTGAACTTGGATATATGGATATATTTAAAGGAATTAGAGAAGAAATTGATAAAGCAAAAACGGTCACAGAAGTAACAAGAATTTTAGCCACATGCAGGAGAGCAAGTTAAATGAATAAACACCTTTGGGATATATGGAAAGAAAGTAAATATAGAGTTGATTTTACTTATAGAAAAGGAAATAAATTTGTATGGAGAGAAACAACCGATTTGCTTGATAATTATTATAATGCAAAAGAATTTATAGAAGGCGTATTTTATAATCCTTGTTTCCCTACAAGTGACGAAGAAATTGCCAAACTGTTCAAAGGTTGTGATGCAATTAAAGTCGATATAGTTGAAATTGCAACAGACAAAATTGTATCATCCATGCACTGGTGGTACAAATAAAAATAAAAAAGGAGAATAAAGAAAATAAAAGTAAAAGAACTTATTAAACAGTTGGAGCAGTATGACCCTGAAGCAAGAGTATATAGTGATTGTTGGATGGGAAAAGGTAAAGATGAAATTCTTTGTTCAATTGCATATGCAGATAATGGAGATGTTATTCTTGAAAATGCACAGCAATTTGATATGAAAGAAGAAATTGACGCAATGCTTGACTATTATAATGATAATTATTATGACGAAGTAGATGCGTATCAAGAAATGTATGATAAAGGATATACTCCAGATGTTTTAGAAAAATATTATAACAAAGATGCTGCTGAACATATGAGATGGTATTGTGAACATTACAATATAAATTAAAGGTAAATAAAAAACGCATAAATATGAAAAGTTATTTTGAGGGCTGGATACTTAATTCTAGTCCTCTTTATTAATTCAAAAAGTAATTAAAAACCCATATAAATTTCACGAAAGAAAAGGAGATAAGACTATGGCAAAGACAAAGAAAATGAAAAAAGAAACCATTATACACAGACTCAAAAAAATGACTGACAGAAGAGATGAAATTATTAGAGAGGGGGTTGAAAATTATCATGTAAGACTCATGAAGGGAAATGATAAGACTGGTATTAATTGTTATACCGTATCTCTTATCCCGATTGCAGATTGTCCTAATTGTTCTGGTTGTGCTTTTGGTGGTTGCTATGACATTCAGAATGTCTGTTGGCAACCTTGTGTACAGGAACAGAGGGCAGTTAATTCAGCTATTCATAAAATGGATAAAGACAGATATTGGAAAGAAATTGACCTTCAAGTGAAAGCATTATTTGTAAATGAATTACGAATTAATGTAGGTGGTGACCTTGATGATGAAGATTTTAATTATATTTTCTATCTTGGTCAGCGAAATCCCACTTGTCATTTTTTGTTCTTTACAAAAAATTATAATGGAATTAATAAATATTTTTCTAATAATTTATATTTAATCAATACGGAATATGGTCGTGATTCATGGGAAAATATTCATCCAATTATGTCACCTTGGATAGGAATGGAATTTAATAATCCTTATAATCTTCCTTGTGCTCATGTTCTTTGGGCAGATGGAAGAACAACAGCACCTGACCACAAGGCAAAATATTGTGCTGGTAATTGTTCTGAATGTTTTTATCATTATAAAAGCAATAATAAAGAAAGCAGTGGTTGCTGGGGATTGGGCAACGGAGAACATGTTATTTTCTTGGCGCATTAATTAAAATGTAAATATAATATCAAAAGAAAGGAATCAAAATTATGACAAACAACATTATTACATTTCCCACAAATGACATCGTTATTGAAGATGCAGTTGTAAGACCTCTTATTTCCGACAACAGAATTAATCCTGTTATTTCTGAAACTGTTACACAGGTTAATTCTATTCTTCCTACTTCCAGTTGGGAAGCAAATAATTGGGATGAAAGAACACTTCCTTGGGAAGGAATTGAAAGCGGAAGAGATTTATCCCACATCCTTAATACAGACCAAGTTTGGGATTTATCTGGTCTGAATTATGGTTTTGAAGTAATTCCTCTGTTTGGTGGAAGAGAAACTGATTCTACCACAGAATTCCTTACAACTCCCATCTTTGGAGTTTTCAGAGACGATAATCATCTCTTCCTTGGTAGTGGTACAAAAAGATTTGTTCCTATTGGAAATGAACGCACAAAAGAACTCTGTGATATTCTTCACGGAATGGGATTTTCTTATGAAAATGCTGGTTGCTTTGATGGTGGCAAAGTAACTTATGTTTCTATGAAATGGAGACAGGACACTGTAGCAGGAGAAGTGATTGACTACTATGTAGTTATTGTTAATTCTTTTGATGGCAGTAAACCGTTTGGAGTATACATTACACCTATCAGAGTATGGTGCAAGAACACTCTTAATCTTGCCATTAAAAAGGCAGTTAGATTCTGGAAACTTCGTCACACAACAAATGCACATCTTCGTCTTGAAGAAGTTGAAAATGGTCTTGCTCTTCTTGGCAACTATATTGGAGCATTTGAAAGAGAAGTAGATAGAATGAAACTTCTCACTTGTGATAAAGATAAAGTAAAATCATTCATTGATATGCTTTTCCCTGTTACAGAAGATATGCAGCCTAGAGCAATTACAATGGCACAGAACAAGAGAGCTGAACTGATGTATCGTTATGAAAACGCTCCTGACATTATTGATATGGAACAGAGCGCATTCAGATTCATCAATGCAGTATCTGATTATGTTGACCATACAGAACCTCTTAGAAGAACTTCTACATGGAAAGAGAAACGATTTGCCAACAATATGAGTGGTAATGAACTTCTTGATACAGCATATGCAATGGTCAATTCCCTGTAAAAAGGGAATTGACTTTTAAATAATATATAAGGAAATTGAATATGAATTATGAATTCGGATTAAATATAGACGATAGTTATAAACAGTACACTGATATTGATGAATGGGGAATGGCTGTTATTGATTTTGGAACATATGGAGCTGAATATAATTTTTGTATAGAAGAAGGAGATAATTATTCAGCTATTTATTATATGGAATATAATGAAAAAACTAGTTATTGGGATACAGACTATAATTATTTTGAACATTATGAAATTAATTTTAATGATTTTAACTGGAAAAAAGATTTAGAAAAAGCAATGTATAATTTTGTAATTGATAAACTTAAATATTAAAAGTAAATAAAAAGGTACTTTAAAACTGTTATTAATTAATTATATAGATATATAAATATATATAATATATTAATAATAATATATATAATATATAAGTATATATTATATATTATATATTATCTATTCCCACCCCGCCACCCCTACATTATACACAAAAAAATAAAATTTGTCAACCAATAAATATT
>AUXO013535434.1_pt1 | contig 18182 bp, 17 predicted proteins | sample 768731 | NCBI WGS metagenome assembly AUXO01 (sample SAMN02715735, study PRJNA202380) | gut metagenome | biome: sheep rumen | host: Ovis aries | place: New Zealand: Palmerston North
ATATTCCAATATGCAACTAATATAAGACCTAAAGCAGCCATATTAGTTCCAGCTTTCTGGAATACTTCAATAGGCATAGCCGCCAATGACTCCCAAGGAACCATCTGTGCATGAGCTGACATATCAGCAAGACCATCCATTGCAGCTGATACATTCGGGAATAACTTCTGGGCCATTCCAAAATCTACAAAACCAGCAGCATTGAACATTCTGTAAAATACTATCAGCATGAAGCCTAATGCTCCTAATTTAGTTGCAGCATCAGCCAGTGTTATTGCATCAATGCTCGCAAGATCTGCTAGACCTTTTTTAAATACCCCTCCAGTTACCTCAGATACAAATTCGCCTAAGTCCTTCATTGCTGTGGCTATGTTTTTAAATAAGGTTTTTGCTAATCCGAAGTTCTTGAAGCCTGCATTAGAAAACTCGTTATATATTACAATCAACATATAACCTAACTGACCCAAACGTTCAGCAACCAATGATAAGTCTTCTTCGGTGTATTGCCTAAGAGCAGCAACACCTTCTTTGAACATGTTGCCATCACCATTGCCTGTTAGTTGAGCCACTAGTGTGTTCAATCCTTTCATAGCATCAGCTATATTAGGGAATAAGGTTTTTGCCAGTCCAAAGTTCTTAAATCCGGCATTAGAGAACTCGTTATATATCAAAATTAGCATATAACCTAGCTGTCCTAATCGTTCAGCCAAAGTAGTCATATCTTCTTTTGAATAGTTTAATATATCTCTAGCGCCGCGTTTCCATACATCGCCATCACCGTTGCCAGTTATTTGTGAAATCATCTCATTGAGCGATCCCATTGCTTCTGCAACATTCTTAAACATCTTTTTAGCAAGACCGAAGGTAGTAAAACCAGCATTCTTGAACATTGCATACATGAGTATAATCATATATGATACTTGTCCAAGTCGTTCTGCCAGAGACTTAAGTTCTTCTTCTGTTGGAAGATCCCCTATTTTGAATGTCATCAATGTGCCTATGATGTCAGCTATTCCACTCAATGCTGAACCCACATTCGCATCTTTCATTTCTGAAAGTTGACTTATGGCTGGTTCGATATTAGATATAAATTGGCTAATATAATCACCTATAGCTGGAAGAGAAGATGCGGCTGATTCTAAGAACATACTTATCGCTTTTCCAATACCATCTGCAACTTTTTGAAGAACTTCTAGTCCTTTATCAACTGCTTTTGAATCGTTTGCTATAGCTCCTATAAGTGCTAGCATGCCGATTATATCAAGGAGTAGGATATCCATTAGTGCAATTCCGGCTATAGCTAGTTCTCCCACTGCTCCAACACCAGTTAGCACAACTAGTGTGACTATTAAAGATGCGAAAAGAGCAGCTAGCATCTCAACGATTGTCTTACATTCGTCAACGCTTGTAAAATGTACCAGTGCTCCTAATATTAAAGCGACTCCGCCTAATAAAAGTAGTGATAATGCAACGCCCATTCCGGCTTGTGGTGCTATGCTTGATATACCAGATAGTACAAGTAAAGCTGCAATAACCTCGGCAAACACAACACCAATAGCAATGCAACTAGCTATAAGATTTTCCGGATTAGTAAATGTGGATAATGCCCATAAAGCACCAGCTACGACAACTAGCATGCCTATAGCTATAATAGCATTTTTAAGAACATTAGCTTTCGCAAATCCTTTCAGATTAACCTTAGCTAATCCTCCTGATAATGCAGCCAATGCGAACAATATAATTCCAATAGCGGCTACTGCAGACCACAGTCTAGCTGGATCTCTGCATAAGTTGGATACTAGTACTAATGATACTGCTATCGATACTATAAGACTAGTCATAGTCTTAACCATAGATACTGTTAAAGCAGTACCTTTCAACTTGAAGTTAGCAAATGCGCCTAAAGCAGCTAAGAAAGCTAATATTATACCTATAGCGCCTACACCTTGCCACATTCTAGTTGGATTCATATTACCCAATAAGAATACAGTACCAGCAATACTGATTAACAACTTGCTTATTCCTGTATAGACATCTTTGCTTTGTGCAATCTTTCCTGGTTCTAATTCCTTAGATGTAAGATTAAGAACCGCGCCTAAACCAGCGATCATTAACAATAAGATTGTTACTATTCCAAGACCTTTCTGTAATACCTCGTTGTCCATGCGTCCTAGAATATAAATAGATGCTGTTATAGCTAAGAACATCAATGCAATGCCCTTGAATGCACTAGCAGCTTGATTTGTCGTCTTGCCGTTTATGCTGCCTTTATTAATTGACCATATTATCGCTTCGAGTGCTGCAAATATAGGAATCATTCGGATTAGTCCATCTTTTACAGTTTCCCAATCCATTTCGCCCAGTTTCTTAAGCACTAGCACGGTAACATATAATCCAGCCGCGAAACCAAGTATAGTTCCAAGACTAGGTATAGTAGCAGCAGATTCAACACCCAATAGTTTAACCATTACAAGCATTCCTGCAGCAGCGGTTAATATAACTATCATGTATTTAATAGCATCGCCAAAACCAACGTCTTTAAGTTGCTTTATAGCCAATGCTATCATTAATAAACTAGCAGCAAGACCGAACATAGTTAAGCCAATACCACTAATACTTCCAGTAACACCTTTGCCTTTGCTTGCTGTAAACATAGCTGATGAATCGCTAAGTTTTTGCAGAGCTATAAAGCATGCTGTTAAAGTTATGGCTAATCCAGCAATAATGCCGACGGCCGTTGCCAAATCTGACAATGGTACATCTTTTATAGTATGAATCAGCAAAGCCAAAGAAGCACATAATATACCAACACCGATTGCGATAAACATTACTTCCTTAGACTTTAACATTCGACCATATTCTGTTACAGTTTTTGCTACTGCTCCAAGAACGTTGTTGAATGTCTCTACTGGATTTATTGATTTAAGAGCTTTAACCATTCTTGTGAATGACCATACTGTAACCAATGTTCCGGCGCCATCCATGATAGAATCCAAATCGAAACTTCCAAATATATTAGCAAATATATCTGTGATTCGATTCTTGAATTCGCCAGCTCCCTGAGTAATAGCAAAGTATTTCTCATGCATTCTGCCATTGAGCTCGTCTAATTTATCAGCTAGACCAAATTCGACGTTTATTTTACCATTGATATCGGAAGTTAACTTTTTCTTGAAATTATCAAAGGCTTTTGTAACGTTATCGAATGAGAAGCCGTCCATTTCTCTGAATGCTTCTATAAGATCTTTAACTGCTAAAACTAAAGACATGACGATTGCGGCCAGTCCACCAGCAACAACCGTAACTACCGTTTTCAGCTTCTCCCAAGCCTTACTAAATATACTAACTTTATTAGTACTATCTTTTATCTTAGGAGTGAGTCCGAGTAAATCATTTATTTTTGTAATGACAAATGCGATAGCACTCGATATTTTATCGATAGCATCAGCAATAAATGGTGACGACTCAAGCCAATCGTGGAACTGAACAATAAGTTCTCCTATGCCACCGGTTAAATCAAGTATTGACATGTTAGCATCGCCAGTAACTTTGGCAAATGTCATTCTTACAAGATTTATAATGTCGACAAATACGATCCTGATAATATCTACAGCTGCAAACAAACCTTTAAAAGTATTTGTTAGATCGCCGATATTACTTTTGATATCATTTTTAATAACATCAGATATGTTATATAGTGTAGTTGCAATGCTATCTAATATATTTTTGCTATCTTTTTCACCACCGAACATGACGAACCATGCGGCAGAGATAGCTGCTCTTACCCAATCTGCTGTAGCTACTATATTATCGAATGTTTTCTGAAATTTCTCAGCGACACTCAATTCAGTTTTCGATTTTCTAAGATTTTTATCGATAGCTTCCGAATTATCGTTTAACGCTTTTGATAATCCATCTAGTGACTCTGAAGTAACAGCATTCTCTCCAGATAAATTCGCAGTAACTGATGCAATATCATCAAGAGTTAGTTGATAATCCTGGCCCTTATTAACAAGTTCCTGAATTACCGATGCTTCATATCCTAAATCTGTAAGATTTTTTCTTCGTACGTCGTCATCGCCATACTTGCCCATCCATACATCATGTACGACGGCACTATATTCTTCGAGAACCTTGTTGAGATCTTCCTGAGATGTTGCAGTATCAGAAACTCCACTTTTAAGCTCATTTATTTTTTGCTCAAATGCATCAACTGATAACCAACCGTTATTCAAAGAATTTTCAAATGAGCCAGTACTGGCTATCATCTCATCAATGGCTATTCCGTTATCTCTAGCCATTTGAATAAATGAGTCTCTAAGTTTATCTGAATCAGCTCCTAACAATTTAGATATGTTAGACCATTCAGTCGCTGTTACTTTGGTTTTCTTCTCGACACCCCATATTGAGTCATACATATCCATGACTTTTTCATGAAGTCTGTCGATTGGTTCGTGTAAACTATTAAGCCATGATCCTAAAGTTGAATGATCTAATTTACTGAATAGGTCATCTGCTATAGCTATAAAATCTTTAGACATACTAACCAAAGATCCGATTAATGTCGGTTCACCATCTTTAGGTTCTATGTCTTTCTTTAATTCATTTACATATCCTCTTATTTTATCCAAGAACTTTACTAATGGTCCTTCGTTTTCAATAAGAGGAGTATAGAATGACTGACCAATTTTTGCAAATGCGGCTCTGATATTAGCAAGTACACCATTAAGTGTATTGTTAGCGTCAGAAGCATGGTCTGCAAACTTATCATACATTGCCTCAGCGAATGTCTCATAGTCAACAAGACCTTTTGAAAGTCCCTCTCTGACTTCAGCTTCAGACATGCCCATATGTTCTGCAATAATAGAAGCAGCATTCATACCACGCATTTCAAGCTGACGTAACTGCATTGTCATCAGTTGACCTTGACCAGCTACAGTTGAGAATATGTTGGCTATATCAGAATATTCACTCTGAGTCTGTGCAGCAACACCAGAAATAGCTTTCAAAGAAACAGCCATATGGCTTATTTGCTTCTCAACGCCATCTCTTGGATCGGTTATCGTTTTGAAAGAATCGCCAATAGCAACGCCAGATGCGGCCAAAGTAGAAGCGGCCAAAGCTGCTGCATCCAGTCCATAAGCAGTCTTATTAACAGCGAAATCAATATCATCAGATACTGTTTCCCATGCTATTCCAAGACCATTCAACTGGAACTTTGCTTTTTCAATATTCTGAGCTCTGTTTAGACCTCCACCGGATATCATGTTTTCTATGGCATTTCCAGCATTAGACAAAGCTCCCATAGCAGACGTCGTCAAATTATTAATGACCGACGCCCCGATAATTCCCAAAGTAGAGAATCGCTTTTCGATAACATTTAAGCTATCTTCTATATGAGATAATTTAAAAGAATTAGCAACTCTTTCAAAATTCTCAAGTCCTTTTGCAGCGCCTTCGAAGTTAAGAGACTCTTTTAAGTTCTTCAGAGACTGCATTGTGTTTTTTACTTTTTGCTCGAATTTTTCATTGTCGAATTTTATTCGAACAACCTTCTCATCAACTGAATCACTCATAAGCTCTTAACCTCCTTTCCAACGCCTTCAATTATTTCATTGAATACTGGTTCTAGTGCAGGCGTTATAAAATCATTTCCTTGAACAAATGTACCTCGTTTTGTAGAATGTCCGTTAACTAGTAAGTCGATTACATTTTTTCCATTTTCTATATCTGAGTTACACCATATAAGCTCTACAGTGTCACCATGTCTTTCGATTTCATAATACCATGAACTAGAAGCTAAACCAGTATAAACAGGCGTCGCTTTTTCCAAAGCTTCGACACCCATTTTTCCATATTTATCGAGATTGCCTAGATGAACAACTTCTAGGGCTTTCTCTAAAAAACTGTCAGTTTTTGACCAATCCCCCTCTGCTTTAAATGAAATCATTCATCGTTACTCCGATTAAATATAATTACTTAGCCATCTTCATGACCTTATTGTAGTCCAAACCCTTAGCGATGATCGCATTCTTCAATGTTTCGCCAGTTCCAAACTGTCCAGACTTAACCTGAAGCGCAACTTTGCTGTAAACTGAATCATCTACTTCTTCCCTATTTTGAATTTTCTTGTCATCATTCTTTGGTGATTCCTTTGCAGGCTCAGAAGCTTTACTTGTTTCTGTTTCAGCTACAACGTCATTAACCTGTTCCTCAGTCTGATTATTTGTATTTTCTTTATTTCCCATAATCTTAACCTCTCGTATGTAATGCTTTCTTTCGAGCTTCATTTAATGCTCGATTTTGACTCATTGTTTCATTTATACCCATTTTCTTTTTATCTGGGTTATTCTTTTCACTGCATACTCTGATCAATGTTATCAATCTGTTTATATGCCATTTTTCACACTCGAATGGAATATTGTATGCAGTCATCCAATAGTACACCAACTCAGATGTGATCACTTCTGAATCTCGTCCTTTTTTCTTATCGGAAAACCAAGTTGCTGTCATTGGATCTTGTATGTAATCATTTATAGATTTAATAGCATCGACATCATTGGCGAGAGCAATATAAACCTTTGGATCAACATTTTTATCAAGAGTCATACACTTTATGTAATCTAACAACTCGGTAGTTGTCACTTGATCTTTATTTGATAAGAACGGTTTATGCCATTTGCTCTCCCATTTAGATATCGATATTAATGAATGTTCTAAGTGAAGCTCACAGTCTTTCGTAACTGAAAATGACATGTTAGCTTCGTCAAACAATTCACGTCCTTTTACATTAACTGTAAGCATATCAACTCCTTATTTTATACTGATGCTGGAGCCATAGCTGAAACATCTCCTGAATTAATTACTTTAGCAGTCTTAGGATCAATCTGAATATTTCCTGCTGCCTGAGCAATGTCTGGTGGTACAATACCATTAACGAATGCAGAAGCTGCATCAGCGTTAGTTGCTAATTCCATAAACAACTGAGAGTAAGCCTCTGTCTGGGCAAACTCATTAAAGATCTCATCGCTCTGAATGAATCTTCTACCATCTTCAGACTTCTTTCCATATGACATCTTAATTAAGTCCTTAAACAGGTCTACCAACTTAGGAGTATCCTGCTCCATAACGATTCTACTAATATACTTGTCGAGACCACCCTTTGCAGAAAGTTCCATCTCAAAAAGTTTAGCCTTTGTTAAATGAAAGCAATGCTCCTCAACTCTCTCGTTGCCATCCAAATCTGTAAATGTAAATGTCTTAGTTAACATATAAATTGTTCCTCCTTCTTAACTAAAAAATATTTGGGGGCCTGAAAACTAAACAAGCCCCCATTTTGAATATTTTTACTAACTAACCTATTAAGGTGTTGGCTTTGTATTAAGAAGCTCGATAACTTTCTCTGGTAAAGGTAAGTATGCTTCCTTCTCAGCAGTTCCATAAAGAGCATCTTCTAATGCCTTCAAACCTGCCTCTGTAGCCTTTGTTGAATCAATGACAATGTTTGCAGTTGGCTTGTCAAATCCTGGTACATTAACAGGAACTGTTCCAACTTCCCATGAGAATGTGATTGCTTCTGGTGAATCATTTACAGTCTTGTAAGCTCTCTGTGAAGGCTTAGCTGTAGCACCATAGATAAGATGAATCTTATAACCATGAGCAGCTCCATCCTCATCATTTCCTACTGTAGTAACATATGAAAGACCAAATGGCTTTCTTGCCTGCTGTCCGATTACAGCACCCTGAGCGATTGTAGCAGATCCGTCACAAGCTTCAAACTCTTCTGGATATGTGTATGCTTCAATTGTAGCTCCGAACTCTTCAGCTGAATAAAGTGATAAATACTTAATATCATCAGCCCAAAGCTTAGTCTCCTCTGCTCCTGATGGAGACTCAGAAACTCCTGTAAGGCCGTTCCATACATAACCCTGAGGATATGCACCATCAACTAATGGATAAAGAACGCCCTTCTTAACGCCAGTTTCGTAACGTCTTTCCCCAGACTTATCCCAAACTAACTTCATGATTAGTCCTCCTTGTTTAATAGTAAATTCTGTATGCAAAATGATACATATTTGCGGACACAAAAGATCTAGTGAACTTACAATAATCTAGTTCAGCTACTCTCGAACTTATTTCACTGTCAGGATCTTTATCGATGACAGTTACATTGTATTGCATCATTCTATTGTATATCTTATCATCTGCTCGTTTAACATCGTCCGCTGGAGCAGAATATACAATACATGGATACTTTAATTTTAATGTTTCTGGTGGATTGAAATACACATTTCTAGATCCTAAAGCTTCGACAAGTACTTCATGAAATGATGTTCTATCACGCATTGTAAATACCTCCGACATTTATTAGTAATCTAGGATATTGTGTTGGATCCACTGATTCGATCTTCCATTTAGTGCCGCGGACAACGATATAGCGCATATTTTCTATATGTCGAAGTGCATATCGGTCGGACACTATACTAAGATAGTTGGAAATTGTAACATTTTCATTCGTTGTTTCTTGGCTAGCCTGATATCTTATACTAGATCGTTTCAGATCGCCTCGATATTTTCTCTCGACAATTCCCTCTTCCCAAATACCGGGTCTAATTTCTTGTGTGTCAACGAACCCGATCAAATATCTATTTCTATTCGCCATATCGTTTTTCTCCATTTAGCGGCTAAATCTAAAATAGAAAGCGAATTAACCCTATTTTGAATTAATCCGCCTCCTGATCAAATTATTTAGGCAGCTGGTACTGTCTCAATTACGATTGCAGAGTATGGCTTAACCAAAGCACCTGAGATACGAGTCTCAATCAAGTACTTCTGCTGGTTGTAATCGATATCGAAGTCGTCGAACATGTTAAGCTCTCCGCCCTTATCAGCACCGATATTGTAATCGTTCATATTAACGATAATACCCTGAAGTGTATGTGTCTTACCACCAACTTCTCTTGTAAGGCCTTCCATTACTGGAACTGTAACGATCTCCTTAACTCTAAGAGCTGTAGCAAGCTCGTTGATAGATGAGTAGATCTTACGTCCTGTAGTATCCTCACGAAGCAGCATGTCTGTAAGAACATCTTCTGTTGTGAAGAATGTAGGATTTCCTGAACCCTTGTAGTTCTTACGTGCCTTTACAGCAGCTCTCTCGATAGCCTTAGCCTTATCATCATCTTTAGTATTAGCTGCTAATGGAACCGTCTGAGTAATTGTGTACAACTCATGATCTGTCCAGATTGGACGAATGTTAAGCTCAGAAATCTTATCTTCATCAGATGCAGCTCTACCGTCTCCAACCAGGATAGCTCTACCGATTTCCTCATTAAGCATGATCTTCATCTCACCCTTAATAAAGTTAACAACATTGAAATCTGTAATATCTACAATATCATCTCTATCGAGCTTCTGCTTCTTGTAGATTGTTGTAGGAGAAGTAGCTCTCTTCAAGAGTGGGAATACCTCTTCCTTCTTCAGGTGGCCCTTAATGTAACCCTTAGCTCTTGCTTCATCCTCTGTGATGTTAGCAAAGATAGACTTTACTCTAGAGAATGGTGAGTGATGAGCACCCTGAACAACCTTAGGAACCCAGCTGTCATCTCTCTGAATAAATGATGGGTCATTAAGTAACTTACCATCTTCTGGCTCATATGGGAACAATGTTCCGATATTCTCAATACCATAATCAGCTGCATGCGCAAGTACAGAATCCTTAAGGGAACCGTAGCGCTTTGCGTCATCCATAATCTCTTCAATATCTGCGTGTGACAAAGTTGTTGTCATAACACTATCAGTATCAAAAACATTTTCTTTCATTTCGTAGTCTCCTTCATAATCTGAATGTTGAATTTCAGCCTCTTCTAACGCCTGGCCGATAAGCGCATAAACTACATTCTTCTGAGTTTCATTCAATGTATTAAATACATCTTCGACTGTAGCGTCGTCACCCAGCTCCATTTCAGCATGAGCGATAACATCGTCATCTCCTTCATCCTCGTCAGAATGCTTTGCAGATTTTCCAGCCTTTGCGTCCTGAATTGCTTGCCCAATTATCGCATAAACGACTTTCTTCTGCTTTTCTGTCAATGTGTTAAACACATCTTCGACAGTCTCTCCTTTTTCATCTTCATCGTCACTGTCAGCATGCATGATGTCGTCATCTAACATATCATCAGCAAGATCGTCGTTGAAGATATCCATTTGTGAATGCATAAAAATCTCTGCCTCCTCACCGTCTTCAGCATCAGAGTGAATCATAACGGTGTCGATACGAGCACCAGGATTCGCTCCTGCCAAAACTAAGCTTACTTCTCGAATAACTCCATGAATGACATTGTTGCCATTCTGCTTCAAATGGTTTGCATATATAGATAATGAATCTATATCACCATGTTTAATAGCACTACGAGCTTTGTCAGCTCCTGGAGAATCATTAAGAGAACAATAAGCGTAAACGCCATCTTCTCTATTTTCAAGCAATGCGTGACCGATTACAGAATCAATAGTATCATGCTTGTGATTCCACATTAATGCTACAACCTGGCCGTCATTATCGATAAATGCATTATGTCTAATGATTCGACCATCAGAGCAACGGAGATCATTTCGAGTAGCGTAACCACCGAAATCATATTTTGATCCCATTTTGAATGTCCTCCTATGTTACTGGTTAAATAATGATGCTGGCATTTGAGCCATGTTTTCTGCATCATAATTTTCTGTTTCTTCAGCACTTCCCTCAACCTGCGCAGTAGGATTGGTCGTTGCGTATTCTTGACCTTCAGCGACGTTTAGATTCTTGTTTCTTAACTCGTCTGCTTTCGGATCGTTGATAGGCTTAAGACCTATAATCTGTCTAACTTCATTAGAAGAAAGGATCTCATTTCTTGTGAACTTATCTGCGATATCGGCAAGATTATCAACAGGAACAAGTCTGAATGGATCTCTGAAGAACATGATTGATTTTTTCTGAGTTCTAGCCGTCTTTGTTAAGAACGTACGCTTAAACTCATCAACTACTGCTGAGACACATACTTCTATAACTCTGTTGTTATAGTTTAGCATTGTTCTTTCATCAGCAGTACCGTCTAATATTGCAGTTGTCATGCCTAATTGACTATACAACTGATTTGTTAAATATTCGATCTGTGATAACAGTTGGTTATCGACCGACCTATTTAGCTGTGTTATATGTTCGGTACCGTCAGTGTATGCGATACCATATTTACCGTTAGCAAGCTGATTTTCGATTTCTGCTCGACGTTCTTCTGCTTGCTGTTTTCTTGCCTGTGATTTAACAACATACGGCAATTGAATTATCAAGTCTAATTTATTAGCACCTGCTTGTTCGTCTATTTGATCTATGAGCACCAATTTACGTTTTAAACGCTGCAGAGTAGAATTAGGTTCATTCATTACTGCATAAAATGGATTTTCTATTATCGCGACCTTAGACTTTGGCAATACAACTTCTCTGTGGGATGCTGTATTCTCATCATACAATTTAACCCTTACATGCTTTGGATACCACGCTGTAACTTTTCCAGTTCGCATGCTCAGTATATCATATGATGATGTGTCTAAAGGGTTTATGTCTGTGTCAGTAGCCACGATTGCGACGCACCCTTCATCAAACATAGACATATAAATATCTTGTCTAAATGCTCTTCCAGTCTGATCTATGTTTGCTTCGACTGTCAGGCAATTATTCAATCCAGAATCAATAGTCGATACATAACGATTGTTTTCATCAAGTTGGACATGCTGTATGTCGACTGATGCACAATCCAAAGCCATTCTATTGTATATAGATGTAAGTATCGATCGCTCATTGCCTCTGGTGAATCTAGGCCTGTCAGGTCTAAAGTTAGAACCATACTCAAAGGAGTTTGATAGTTCTCGACCGCCATAATAATCAGTAGAGTCTTTATTTAAGAACGCGTTCCAAGCATGTGCCAGTCTGTCTGTAAATGCTGGCATAGGTTATTTCTCCCTTATTTTGAATTAGGTACGATCGTTACGACGTTGTCTATTACGTTCTCTACGCATTTTTTCAAGATATTTCTTATGAGCAGCAGCTTCATCACGTTTTTTAGCTGTTAATAGCTTATCTCTGTCTTCCTGTCTCTTAAGGTTTATAAGAATGTCTTGATCAGACCCACTACCAGTGTTAAATATGTATTCTTCTTTATACTCCTTAGGAGTATCTTTAGCACTTGCCTGTCGTGATCTTTCTTTATTATCACGAACAGTCTTATCGAAAATAGAATCGAGCGCCTTGTCATATGTAGTACCGAGTCTTTCTTCTTGTGCAGCTTCTTTTTTATATTCTATACGATCTTTACGATCTTTCTCTTTTGCCTTTTTGGCTTCTTGTCGCTTTTTCTCTACGTATTCTTGATTTTCAATGAATTGGCGCTGTTTGTTAGCATTTCCGACTACACTGTAATCATTTTGTACGTTCTTAAGACGTTCTTTTCTATCAGCCTTTTTATCAGACGTATGGTGACCGGCTTCTATTTTATGCATACGATCTCTGGCTTTGCCAATACGAGCCTGTTTAGTTTCATATTCGCGTTGATATTTGCCATATTTTTCCCACTCTTCTGGAGCTGTTGGTTTTTCTACTTTATTTTTTAGATTAGCTAAATGATACTTTCCTTTTGCGACTGCTGTGTCGCTGGTTTTCGACAGTTCTTTAAGCTTAGCAGATCCAAATTTAGAAGCCATATTCATGCCTTTCGACACTCGAGTTTTTGCTTTGGCCAATGTTTTCTTAGCATTATCCCCTGCAGAGTCTAATGTTTTCTTAGCATCATTTCCTGCAGAGCCTAGCGATTTCTTAGCTTTAGCAGCTGTAGAATTAGCCTTCTCTTTCAGATCTTCAGCATACTCGTAAATCCATTTACCATTTCTACCACGGAAACGATTTATGTATTTGTGATTTGCTCTCTGAAAACCTTCAGCATGTTCTAAAGCTTCTCTAGAATCAGCTAAGTTAGAATAGAATTCTCGTCTATCCATTGTGGTCTCCTTTCCATAACTATTTTCCTAAAATTCTAAGGGATGATTGAAGAGTATCAATCTTTGCATTGTCTTCCAGTATCCTATCTTTCACAATGCCAACCTGATTTGATAACTCGGACATTTCGTCATCCATTCTTGTTAAAAGATTTCGTGTGGACTCCATATTAGCACGGAGTTCTTCCTGTTTGTCTCTAAGTTCTTTTAACTTAGACTTTCTAGCTGCGATATCTTTCTCGTAATTAGAAATCATCTTCTTTATTTCAGCGTCAGACGACTCATTTTTTACCACTGGTACGTAGACTCTCTCTACGGGTTCCGCAGTCATCATTCCGTGAGACAATGCATTCTTAGATTTACTTAATTTAGAGAAGTAATCATCACGATTCATTATTCATCGCTCCTTTTCTAAGATCTTCCAGAACATATAGTCTATATTCCAGTTCTTTAATTACATTTTCATTTGCTTCTTTTTGGGCTCCTGATGGTGGATCGAACATCATCTTTACTTTTAAGTAAATATAAGTTTTCACCATTTCAATACCTACAGCTTCTCCTATAAATTGGTCCCATGTCTCATCATAGCCCGTAATAACAAATGGTTCATCTGTGCCCACTCCCATTTGATTTAATATGGAGAACACTGTATTAATATTAATAATTAATATATTGTCGAATTCTCCAATTTCATCTTCTTCTGGGTCAACATCAACATCTAGCATATCTTTTATAGTAGATAATATTGATTCATTCATTACACAATGTTCTCCTTATTTTGATTTTTTCATAACTCAAGTTCTTTTTTGTTTATAGGTTAACCATTCATCATAATGCCTTTTTCAATTTTACCATTTTCTTCGTTTATATATGTTGAATAGTCATGGCCGTCGTGATAGGTACCTATCTCGCAAACTGTATCTGATATATACATATGTCTTTTATTATTCACAAGTGCACCATAGCCATTATCTTTCAACTCCTTTGTGAACTGATCATTTATATATCCAACCTTAGGTTCTAATTTTTGGACATTTTTTGCGATACGGTTACGATCTGCGTCGTATGTATAATCGACATCAATCTCAACACCATTAATTGTCTTTGTCATAAAATCACCACCGCTATCGAGATTTGGTTTGTATTTTTTCGATATCATAAGTCTATCCAAATCATCTTCTGCACGTTTCTGCGACTCTATGAGAGCTTTTTTATACTTGCTATTTCTTACTGCATTCATACCGAGATTAATAATACCAGAGGTTGCTGACGCACCAAGATCAGCTATTGCAAGTCCGGCTATTGTGCCTAATACAGTGCCTTCAGGTCCTACCGTGCTACCTATACCAGCTCCAATTATACCTCCAACAGGAGCTGCTACACGACCTGCCACTTTAACATTATATGCAGTATTCGCTCTTCCAGCATATTTATATTGTTCATATGCTAATTTATTCTCGGTATTTAATTTCTCAGCTTTTCTCTGTTTCTTCAGACTTGCTTTACCCTCGGAATTCAATGGATATGGAGGTCCATTACGTTTACCCCATTTCTGTCCATCAACACCATGATGCTCTAAATAATTATTAGAATCATATAGTGCTGAATAAAACTCTGCTCTTTCCATAATTCTTTCCTTTTACTCGAATGCATCTTTATTCAACTTATAAGCTACAAACGCATCCATCATAGCTGCTACATTATCGATTTTAGCTTCATATCTCTTCTTTAACAACTTTCTATTACCATTTGTATCCTCTAGTGTTATACAATTACCCATTGTAAAGCACATAAGCTCTTCGTCGAATAATAGTGCTCTTTCTTCTGATAATTTCTTAAGTTCTCCGAGTGGAACTGTTTCTGTTCTCGCTCCTTGTATTACTTTCTCTATACCGAAAGGTCCATTCTCGAGTTCCCATCTAGCTACAAATTCTTTAGCATTATATGGATCATAGCCAAAGCATCGAACGTCATACTCTTGATCGATTATGTGTTTATCGAGATCGTCGTAAACTTCCATCATATCAAGAATATTGCCTTCCAATACTATCAAGCTTCCTTCTTCTATGAACTCGTCATACTTTGCTCGCATAGCTCCTGGTAATCGATGTAATGTTAATGATGAAATATAACTTCGAGTCTTCACTCCGAATCCATCACGTAATGGGAATAAGAATGTAAATGCACAGAAGTCATCGCCCTGTGACATATCGCCACCCAAAGCGCATGGCATACCACAGAAATTCTGTTTTCTATGAGGTATAGTCTCTTCATATGAGAAGAAATATGTGTAACCTTCCATAGGAATTCCGAATCTCTTTGCTAAAATATCATTTCTAGCAGCTGGAGCTTTCTCGGCTCTTTCTACGTCCAATTGATATGTTTCATAAGAAACAGTCAGACCTATATTTGGGTTTGCTTTTATCCACATATTAGGATCGGCAACTTCTTCCACTTTATCAAGTCTATAGTACCATATAGATACGTGAGGATTCACATACTCGCCCTTAAGAATATCTAAGAGCTCCATTTTGATTGTGTCTCCAGCTCCATTTCGAACTGTACCTTCTGAAGATATAGCAACTATTAAATAGTCATCTATCTTAGAGGCACCTTGCTCTAATGCACCGATTACATCCTCTCGTATATCTCCTGATAGCCACTCATCGATTGTACAAATCTTTGGTCTTAAACCTTGAAGCTTATTTATGCTCATTGGTCTAACTTCCAATAGAGAACCAGTCAGGAAATTTTCTATACCCTTTTTCGTAGATGCCAGTTTAACTCTATTGGCTTTAGAACCAGTGGTGTTTTGTAAAGATCCTTCTGTTAAGAATTTAAACAAAGGACCTCTAGCTCTTGTTATGGCAGTTCTTATAGGTGACATAACTTCATCGGCCTGCTTCATAGTTGGAGCAGTTGCTATCTGATGTGTAGTTGATGTGTCAACATTCAAGAAATAGTTCTGTATACAAGAACCATACATTGATTTGGCAGCACCTCTGGCAACTATCAAATACTGTTTATTAACTAAACGTTTCTTGATAGTTTTCTTAACGTAATGTGTTATACCATTTTCATCTGGTACTGGGACACTACGTTCTTGAAAGTAATACCAGCCGAATATTTGTTCGGCCCATAATTTAAATGAGTCTAATAGCTTTAGGTCTGCACCATCCGTAAGTGTTAACTCGCATTCACAGAACTCTACAAAACCATCCATAGCTTTATCATCGTAATAAATTCCTGGATTGGCTATTAGACTATCGATACGGTTCATTTCCATGGCTATGAACTCGTTTACGGGTATTTCACCACGTAAGACTTGATCTCTAAATTGTCCATAGTAAACGGGAACCGCTGTATTGGACAACGCCATTTCTATTTACCCCCGTATTTTGATTTTTTTTACATCTCATCCATTATTTCTTTAGCTATTCTACGTACGTCATCTTCTGATAGACTGTCTGATGAACCTTTTGATTTTTTATCATTACTAAAGAACTTAGATGGGTCGTTTGACATTAAATCACGCTCATATTCTGCTTTAGCAAGCTTATTAAGAGCTTCCTGAGTTTTAGCCTTTGTCTCGGCTTCTTCCCTTGCTCTATTTGCAAGTTCTTTTTCTCTATAATAAGAAGCGTCTTCTTTCGCTTGTGTTGCTTTACGTAATTTGTCTTCTAGGTCAAGCTTAGATAACACATCGTTTACCTGCTTGTTCTCTTTTTCTTTCTTGTATCGATCGTATTCGCTTTGTGCTTTCGATAAAGCATTCTTTCTTTCCAGTTCAGCAGTCTTAGCTTTCATAGCTTCGCCTTCTGGATCCATCTGCTCTCTCGCTCTCTTCCATAATTCATCAGTGATGTTGTTTATGGATGTTTCAACAGCTTTTGAAGCACCTTTGCTCAATCCGTCGATAATTCCGCTGGTTAATTTATTCTTGAGATTCTCTTTGAATTTTTCTCCTGCGGTTTTCTTACTATCGAGATACTGTGCCTGCGATTTATTGACTTCCATCTTTGTATCATAGTACACAGCTACTCTCTTGTTGAAGTTTGTAACTTCATCCATGTCCTCAGTCATGGCACGTATTTCATCCTTAGTCAGTTCTTTCTTTTCTGCTGTAGAATGATCGGTCCAATCTAAAGGATAAGGGGGACCATTTTTCTTTCCCCATTTTTGACCTCGTATGCCATGATGGGCTAAATATTGTTCACTCATATAGGTCACTCCTATTAAACATTATTGTTTCCAAGGAATCGTGTCATTCGGTTTTCTAATGATTGGTTCTCTAGATATAATTGTGTCATTACCATAATGTATATCGTTGTGAGTTCTACGAGATGTAGAAATTAAATATTCCGGATCTAAAAGAAACGGTGTTGAGAATCTTATGTCATCAACGTTTATAGGATTCATATGATGAACTAAAATATCATCAAACAATTCGTATCCTTTAACGCCTAGATCACATCCATTATCACGAGTTATCACAAAGCTACAAATATCTTTCCATTCTTTAGAATTATAGAATTGCTGATTCATGTATCGGTTACCACCAAATGTTGTGAATCCTACTTTCGAATCTAACTTTAAATATAATAGTCTTTCTTCGAAAGTTGGTATTTGTATTAACTCGCTATATGTTCTCATCCTCTTCGTCCCCATGTCCAGAATATCTTCGCATAGCTTCTAGAGCTTTCGTATATGTTTCTTCCATCTTTGCTGCCGACTGAAGTGATTCTGTTTTAGCTTTTACTAATTCGTTTTCTAATTTTGCTCTCTCTAAGTCCAATTCTGCCTGGACTGTACCTAATTTTAAAAAGTGAATGATCTCTTGAGCTGAGGCTTTGTTCTCTCTTAGACGTCGTTCGACATTATCCATGGCTAAACCTATCAATTGAGCTTGTTTTGCTTCTGGAGACAACGCTGGACGAGTCTTAGCCTCAAAACCATCACTAGTTTGCTTAGCCTTTCCCAATAGTTTTCACTCCTTTTACCTGATATATAATTTATATCAGTATCAGTACTGAGCACTTAAGCATTACTTATGGTGTACTTTTTAGCTGGGGGATTTTTCCACGCGTTCACGCTTAAATGCCCAGTACTAATACCGATATAAGTTTTAAAAATATCCCTCCGGAGAATTTTTTAAG
>AUXO012946982.1_pt1 | contig 18179 bp, 16 predicted proteins | sample 768731 | NCBI WGS metagenome assembly AUXO01 (sample SAMN02715735, study PRJNA202380) | gut metagenome | biome: sheep rumen | host: Ovis aries | place: New Zealand: Palmerston North
CAAAAGGTTACAGAGGATGTTATTGCTTACTTGGAGAATAGGATGCGGGAAACATACGTAACAAAAGATGAGTTTAAGAGATCGCAGAGCTATATGACAGATCCTGAAACCGGGGAGATAACGGTATTGCGTATAAAGGATGATGGGATATATGCAGTCTCAATTGATCCGAAAGAAATTGAGACGAACAAACAAACCTCTGCTCAAGACGCCGCTTCAAGTCATGGCATTTAAAGTATCTGATGTCAGGTCCGGTTCGCGCTTTACATATTTGACAATTGATGAAAGATAGAATTCAAAAGATCTTTGCCGGGGATTAAGTTTTTGTAGAGGTGAATTTTACGGGAAACACACAAGCACCACTTCTCGGAACGCCTGCGATTGCTTGATGCGGCGTGATGGGGTGGGGCGAAGGAAGTTGAGAGAGGGAGGATTGAATGTCGGAGGTGGAAGATAATATCAGGCCGGGGCTGGGAGATGGCTGGACCAAGGTCGGTGCGGCGAGATGTGAGAAGTGTGGGTTTGGAAAATTGGTTGAGGGATGATGGTGGGAGAGTGGCAAGCGGAAGTCTGAACAAGAGAAGGTTGTAATTGTGAATGGGAAGAAGATAGTTGGTTGGCCACTGTGTGGCTGAATTGCCTCAGGGGTGGGAGTAGAATGCGGCGGACATCCCAGAAATGGTATAATATGCAGCAGAGAGACATGAGTGGAAAGCTGCCCATGGGAATCGCGGGAAATGTGCCGCGGGTGAGGTATTCGGCTGCATACCCCACGGGGCGAGAGCATATTGCGAAAGAACTTCTTTACCATGGGGTCCATTGTATTTGACCCCATTGTATTTGCAAGATTGTTGAGATGAAGTGATGGGAACAGGTTCAAGAATCGCGACGTTTGATGTAGCCAAGGCATTGGTTATGTTTTATGTCGTACTGGGGCATCTTGTTGGGAATGGGATTGTCTCTGATGCGCATCAGTTTTTTGAGCCCTATTTCGCGAATGTAAAGACTGGGGTATCGATGCCGATATTTTTCATGATGAGTGGATATTTTTCGGCGTCATCATTGCAGAATGGTTCCTGGGGTAAGGTGCTTGCTCGGACTGTTGGCTTCCTTCAGCCGGTATTTATGTTCGGCATTATATTTACCGTCATAATCGCCTTTGCCGGAACGCTGCCTTGGTGGAAGGTTGTGCTGTATCCGCTTGCGCGGGTATTGTTTGCCGATTGGTTTCTCCTGACTTTGGCCATCATTTATTTCGCCAGTGCAGTAATCTTTCGAATTTCCAAAACGACCGTGGCGCGACTGGCGTGTTGCCTCGTGTTCTATCTTCTTCTTATTTTTGCACCGAAATGTTTCCCGCTGTACTGGATTGGAAACGTGTGTCATATGTTCCCCTATTTCGTGTTTGGGCTTTTTGTGCTGAAGATCTATGATCTACACAAGAACAAATATTGTGTGATCCCTTGTGCGGTGATATTTCTGCTGATAGTAGTACTGGAGGGTAAATGTTGGGAGAACGGGATGAGCTTTTATGCGACTTCTGTATATTGGCAGGATGTGATATCGTCTGCGAAGTCGGTGATTTGTTTTTGGGGAAGAACAGTTGTTGGCATAACAGGAAGTCTTTTCATTTTGTGGCTGCTGGATGTCCTTTGTCACAACGTGCACTGGTTGGGTAGACTTTCAATTTTAGGCACGACAACCATCGGCATTTATGTCATGCATCAGTGGCCGATGATGCAGATAAAGAACTTTGGCCTGATGCCGGAACCTCTGCCGGCCTGCTGGCAGTACCCAATCGGAATTGCAGTATTTACAGCCTGCCATATCACGACCTTGGTCATCAGGAGAAATCAACGGCTAAATTCCATATTCTTCGGGAGCGAGAAAGGCTTGGCGATATGGATAGATGCGGTGATAACTCGTCGCAACAAAAAGTTTTGCAGTGGAGAGATGGCTTAAGATGTCCCCTAACCGTCGAATCTTTCTGAACATTGTTGCCACATACGGGCGGAGTTTGTATGCGCTCGTGTGCGGGCTGTTCATCAGCCGGTGGGTGTTGGCGGCGTTGGGCAAGACTGATTTCGGTTTGTATGGTGTGGTCGGTGGGATGACGGTGTTTATTGCGTTCTTGAATACGTTGTTGAGTACAGCCACGGGTCGGTTTTATGCATACGCAGAAGGGCTATCGCAAAAAAGTGCAGCTGAAGGGCAGCCTGAGGTGGGGCTTGAGGAATGCCGGAAATGGTTTAGTACAGCTGTGATGCTTCATACTATTGTTCCTGTAGTCCTTGTTATAGTTGGATACCCCATTGGACTTTATGCTGTGGAACATTGGCTGACGATTCCGGTTGAGCGGTTGGATGCTTGTAGATGGGTGTTCCGCTTTGTCTGCATCTCGTGTTTTGTTGGGATGATTAATGTTCCGTTTCAGGCGATGTATACAGCCAGGCAGTATATAGCGGAATTGACGATCTATGGCGTTGCTGCAACGACCGCAAATGTGTTCTTTATGTACTTCATGGTGACGCATCCAGGTGATTGGCTTGCCAAGTATGCGCTTTGGATGTGTCTTGTCTCAGTTGTGCCGCAAGTAATCATCTGCCTTCGTGCAATTAACGTGTTCCCAGAATGTCATTTTAGACTTTCTTATGCATGGGATAGAGGGCGCGTTTTTGAGCTTTCCTGTTTCGCTTTGTGGCAAGCATTTGGTGGTCTTGGCGTAATCTTTCGTGGGCAGGGAATCCAGATTCTTGTAAATAAATACTTTGGTCCAGCGTATAACGCATCAATGTCAATCGCGAATCAGGTGTCAGCACAGTCGCAAAACTTATCGAGTGCGATGATGGGGGCTTTTGCGCCGGCAATCACCACGGCATATGGCGCGGGTAGATATGATGAGATGCGAGCTTTGGCTTATCGGACATGCAAGTTTGGAATGATCTTGGCGCTGATTTTTGTTGTGCCACTGGCTTTGGAGCTTAGGATGGTACTCGATCTTTGGCTAGTTGATCCCCCGCCTTGTGCTACAGAATTGTGTTGGTGCATTCTTGCGATGGCGATAATTGATAAAAGCTCCTCTGGACAAATGTTGGCCGTTTCAGCATCTGGGAAGATTGCGGGGTACTTGGCGTTTTCGGGAGGAAGTCTGATATTGTCGCTGCCATTGGCGTGGTGTTTTGTTGCTGAAGGAATGGGTTTTGTTTCAGTTGGCGTTGCGATGGTATTGACGATGTTGTTGTGTTCTTTTGGGCGCGTTTGGTTTGCACGTGACATAGTTGGGATGAGCGCACGGTATTGGGTATGCCAAATAATTGTTCCCGTTCTTGGTGTGTCGTCGTGTGCGTTTCTAGCTGGCTATTGCATTCAAATGCATTTGACTGCAGGATTGCATCGGATAGGAATAACGACGCTTGCATGTGAACTTGTGTTGTTGTCGTTAACATGGCTGTTTGTGTTGAGTAAGGATGAGCGAAGATATGTAATTTCTAGGATATGCAAGAGGGCGTGGAAATGAGGCTTCCAAGTCTTGATAGATGTTGCGGATGTACTGCCTGCATTTCGGTGTGCAAGGCCGGTGCGATAGCAATGTGTGTTGATGAAGAAGGGTTCCTACAGCCGAAGGTGGACAACAGGAAATGCGTACACTGTAGAAGATGCGAGACGGTATGCCCCGTTAACAATGCACGACGTCCTGTTCGCCCTATCTGTTACATCGCAAAATCAATGCGAGAGGACATTCTGAAATGGAGCACATCTGGTGGTGTTTTCTCTGAGTTGGCGATACCTGTTCTTAATGAAGGCGGGTGTGTGATAGGATGTGTTATGGATGCGCCGCGGAAAAAGGCCATTCATAAGCTGATAGAAGGCAATGGCTTGCTGTGCCAGATGCAAGGGTCTAAGTATATTCAATCTGAAATGGGAGATGTTTTCTTGTCCGCGAAGCAACAATTGGAGCGAGGGCGTAAAGTTTTGTTTACAGGTACACCATGTCAGGTTGACGGATTTAAGCGCTTTCTGGGGAACGAGAATGATAATTTGTTGTGCGTGGAAGTCGTTTGCCATGGTGTTGGTTCGCCTATGATATTCAAACAGTTCCTTTGTGAGCTTGAGCGGAGCCGTGGGGCAGAGGTGGTGTCGGTGCGATTCAGAGACAAACAGCTATGCGCATCTGGAAGTTCTTTCGTTGTTGAATTCGATAGGGCGTCCGTGGAGCGGTTCGTTGCGCCAGCTTATGATAATGCATATGGGAAAGCCTTTATGCAGAGGCTTTGTCTTCGTCGTTCGTGTGATCATTGTCCAAGTAAGCATGGATTGTCTGGGGCAGATATAACGATAGGTGATTATTGGGGAGGGAAACAGTTTCATTCTGATTTTGATCAGACGGGGGGGGCGTCTTTTGTGGCAGTGTGGACAAAACACGGAAAATGTGCGCTCAACGGCGCCGCCTTGTTTTTGAAACAGAGCCATTGGGGATGGGGTATCACAAAGAATCCATCGTTATACAGAAGTGGTGTGTCTGACGAACAAAAACGAGCGATGTTCTTCGCATTATGTCGATCGGGCAGCGTCGAAACTGCCCTGCGAAAATCTTTGGCTGGTATCAAACAAGGTCATTTTGTTTGGAAGCTGTCGCATTATATTTGTTCAGGTGTGAATCGAATATTAGGACGTCGGTCAACAAATGATAATGAGGTTAATTATTCAAGGGTTGGCATAAAGACAGTCGCAAGGACGTTGCTGCTTACAAACTACGGTTCATTTTTTCAGCACTATGCACTTCGTAAGTTGATCAGATCATTTGGATATGCTCCTTTTAGACTTGATCCAGAAGACTCTTTGCGGCGTGAGTTATTCGACTGGTTGATGCCGATAAGGTGTCTGAGGCTGAAAGTTATGTCATTATTGGGCATTCGTAAAGGCCTTGTCGACAGCATAACGGCACGGGATATAATAACGAGGTGGTCGTTTATATCCGATTATAAGAAAATGATTGGGCCTTTGTTTGAAAAAAATACTTCGTCTGTTTATGCTTATGTTGCAGGTGGAGATTCAATTTGGTTTGGAACAGATCCGTCAAATTATCTCATGAATGCAGCTAAAGGCATCCCGCGATTATCATATGCGGCAAGTTCAGCATGGGATAAGGCGGTTTTGTCTATGGATTGGCGAAGTGTGATCAAGCGCGCGACGAAACACTTTGCTGCTATGTCTGTACGAGAGCAATATGGCGTAAACATAATTAAGGAAATCGAACCAAAGGCGAATGTTGTTCGGGTGGTTGATCCAGTGTTTCATCTTTGTAAGGATGAGTTAATGGCGATGGCAGGAACTAAAAGAATGTTGCACTTATCTACTGTGTTCGTGTATCTCGTAAATATATATTCAAAAGAGGATGCCAACGTTGATGCCTTAAGATGTTTAGCAAAATCGCTGTCTGCTGACTTGAAGATTGTCGGGGTTCAAAACGCTGGGAAGTATATTCCTAATCGTTATCGCGCCAGGCCATCACCATCAGAATTTTTGCGGTATGTTATTGATGCAGAATGGGTAGTCACAAATTCGTTCCACGGTCTGGTGTTTGCATTGATATTGCACAAACCATTCGTGTTTGTCGAGCAGCGTTCTGTTAGATATGGGAACCATAATCTACGGCAGCAGGAGCTGTTGCAGACTTATGGACTATGCGATCACATCGTCGGTACAAGATTCTCTGAGGAGGATATTGAGGCCGTTTTGAAGAAACAGGTGGATTGGGAAATTATACAGGAACACCTTGATGTTAATGTGGCGTACTCAAGGGAATGGTTGCAGAATAATCTTGATATGGCTGCACGAAATGAGGTCTATTAATAATGAATCGAAGAAAAACTATTGCGGTTATTTTTGGCACTCGACCAGAGGCGATAAAGCTTTGCCCAGTTGTATTGGCGTTGAAAGCTGATCCAGCATTTGAGTGTAAGGTTTGCGTGACAGGTCAACATCGTGAAATGTTGCATCAGGTGCTTGATGTGTTCGGTGTAAAACCAGACAAAGATTTGGCTCTCATGCGTCCGAATCAGACACTTGGCGGCTTGACGAGCCGAGCCATTGCCGCGATTGACGAGTATCTAGCCAACGAGAAGCCGGATGTCGTGATGGTACAAGGTGATACAACTACTGTGTTGTGCGGCGCTTTGGCAGCGTTTTATCATCACATTCCAGTCGCTCATGTTGAAGCAGGGCTTCGCACCTGGAATATGGAAAGCCCCTGGCCAGAAGAAGCGAACCGAGTGTTGACTACTCGCCTTGCTAAATGGCATTTTTGCCCGACGGAAAATAACAAAGCGAATTTGTTGAAAGAAGGAGTTCCGGAGAAAGATATTTTCGTGACTGGTAACACTGTTATAGACGCTTTGCTTATGGCTAAGGAGATGGTGCGGAAGAATCCCCCATTCATTGATGGTCTGCCGTCCGATCTGATGGAGTCCGGTGATCGGATGGTCTTGATTACCGGACACCGAAGGGAGAACTTTGGCAAAGGGTTTGAGAACATCTGCACGGCGATTCGCAACCTTGCCGAGAGATTCCCGGATGTCCATTTCGTTTATCCTGTTCACCTCAATCCGAATGTACACGAGCCGGTTGAGCGCATCCTTGGTGCATGTCATGGTAAAAATGTCCATCTGATTGCTCCGCAAAGCTATCTCCCATTTGTTGCCTTGATGAACAGGGCGTATTTGATTCTCACCGATTCCGGCGGTGTGCAGGAAGAGGCACCTTCGCTTGGGAAGCCAGTGCTTGTCATGCGTGATACGACCGAGAGACCAGAAGCGGTTGATGCGGGAACAGTTAAGATTGTTGGTATAAGTAGAGAGCCCATAGAAAAAGAGGCAAGCACTCTTCTTGAGGATGGCATTGCATACTCCAAGATGGCGGCGGCCGTGAATCCTTATGGAGATGGATTGGCGGTTCGTAGAATTTGTGAGGCGTTGATTTGATGGGTAAATCTATTTTAGTTATATCATACGTGCCAAGTTATAATCGGCAGGGGTATGACTTTGCGGCTTGCCTACGCGATGCCGGATATAATGTTCGTCTCTATCAGATGAATGGTGTTGATGATAGACAACGGGAAGTGTATGGGGTGCGTTGCGTTAAACCGACGGGAGTGTTTCATAAACTGAAAATGCTTAGGAATCTTCTCGCGTTTTTGGTGAGAACATTGTTTGTTGGCAAGTCAATCGTTGTGTGTGTAGGCAAGCCCATGCTGGTGCTTGGCGGGTTGTATCATGTATTATTCGGCTCCAAGTTGATTTGGTATTCTTTAGAGTACTCAAGACTTGGATTGATGGATCGTTGGGTGTACCAGAGTTGTGTTTCTGGTTATGTTGACGTCGAGGAACACAGGCGAGAGGCAATTTTCACTCAGTATGGGAAGAAAGATGCTTCGCTTGTGTGTTACAACATGCCGCATCTGCTTCATGATGCAATTGCAGGTGGTCGGTTAAGGGCGTTTCTCAGAGACAAGTATGGTATGACAGGTAAGGAAAAATTGGTTGTGTATGCTGGGAGTTATCAAAAGTACGCATGTCTGGAGAACATAGTTTGTGCTAGTGTGAGCTTCCCAGAGTCATGGAAGTTGATTCTCATGACTTATGGGCTCCCGGGTGAACTCGGTGTTGGCTCAAAAAACTGCATTGTGGTGCCCCCTGTCGGGGGTGAAGAGTTTTATAATTGGCTTGCAGATGCTGATTGTGCGCTGTTGCCGTATGAGGACAAAGAGGACTTCAATGTACTGAACTGTTCCCCGCAAAAGATTTTTGATTGTTATTGTGTTGGTGTTCCATATGTTGCATCTGATAGGCCGATTGTTAAGAAGGTCCTTGCTTGCTGCCCAGGCGCCGGTGCGGTGTGTGATTTCACATGCGTCAATTCGATTAGAGAGGCAGTAATCCGTGTTGGTGAAGTGAAGAGGCGGATTGGGTGTAAGATGCAAGAGTTGCACGCAAATAGATTTAATTATGATATTATGAAAAGTTCATTTAGGGATCTGATTGAGAGGGTTTATGCGTAGAAGACTTACTCTTTTGTGGTTTCTTCTTGGGCTAGGTTCAAAGCTTCAGGTCGTAGCAAGCTTGAGCATAACAGAAATAGTCGTGTTGATGATTGCTCCAATTGTATTTGTAGGGAATTATCGGTACATGAAACGCGATGGAATCATGCCATTTTTTATTTTGTCCTTGTTAGTTGTTTTCGGGTGCATAATAGCTTCGGTAGTAAACAAGGTTGCGATGCATTATGTGCTTCGTGGTTTGGCGGTGACGTGTATTATTTCAAGTGTGATAATTGTTTCTCATTGGATTCTTCGCATGGACCCAGGTGGTTTTAAGTGGTTCTTTCTGGCGCTGCCGCTATCGGCTATAATTTCTACTTTTTATTTTAAGGCGTCTGTTGAGGTGGCGGGGCTGGGAGAGTCTGCAGAGGAGATTATGAGTGGTCCAATCTATTGGATTAGCCGATTGAGGCCATTGGTTATGGCTCCAACTAAAGGGTGGTATTTGCAGATGCCATGGTTTGTTAATCTTCTTGCGCCGTTGTTTATGGCGGCATTTTCGATTTTGACAACAACAAGTGGCCGGTCTGCTGCATTGGGCTCGATTGGTTTCGCCCTCTTTGTCTTAATCGGTGGGCATAAACGAAAACATATGAGCAGGATTTCGCGTCATTTCTGGGCGTTTGGTTTCTTGGCGATGGTTAGTGTGGCCGCTAGCTATTTTGCCTATAAGTTCACGGCCAGCAAAGGGTGGCTTGGCGAGGATGCTCGCAGAAAGTATGAAGTGCAAACACATGGCGGACAAGGCGGCATTGGAAGATTGATACTGGGAGGTAGGGCGGAGTCTATTATTGGTTTGTTTGCTTGTAGGGACAAGCCGATTGTTGGATGGGGGCCATGGGCTATGGATGAGAGGGGGTATACAGAAGAGTTTTTTAGGCATTTTGGGACATGGGAAGATGTTGAAAGTTATGTGAAACTGCGAGAATGGCAGGCGAAGTGTGGCTTCTCGGAGAGAATGTTGTCATGCCATTCATATATAACACAGTTTTGGGCGTGGTATGGAATCTGGGGGTTGGTGTTCTGGTTGTATGTCATATTTGCTTTCCTGAGATATTTAAAGCAGGATGTGGCTGCGGTTCCGCAGTGGTACGCTTGGCTGGCTTGTTCAATACCAACCGTTTTCTGGGGAATATTCTTTAGCCCATTGTCTGATAGGGTTGGAGTGCCATTGATGGTGGTCGGTTGCTTGATGGCGCGAGCTGTTAGGCTGGGAAGGATGACACTTCCGCCGCATATGCTTAATGAAATACGGCGAGTAGAAGCGAGGCAGTAATAGATGAGGACAGTTAAAATGAAAATATATCTTTCGATTGTAATTGCAAATTATAATTATGGAAGGTTTTTGTCTACTGCATTGGATAGCGTTATTTCGCAGTGCGAAGAGCCTGTGTTTAGGGAGGATGGTAGGGCCGTCCTACCAGTATCCGATGGCGCTGTAGAATTAATAGTCGTAGATGGTGCGAGTACTGATAATTCAGTTGAAGTCATACACAGATATTCAAGGTATATAAGTTGGTGGGTTAGTGAAAAAGATAAAGGTCAAAGTGATGCATTTAATAAAGGTTTTGCACATGCTAAAGGTATGCTTTTGACATGGCTGAACGCTGATGATTTTATGGTGCCTCGATCAGTTGAGAAAGTGATCAAATGTATGCAACAATATCCAGGTGTGGAATGGTTTGCGGGCGGCAGCTTATCGGTAAATGATAAGCTTGAAGTCATTAAATGTACTGAAGCACGCCCGATGCATAGGTCGAGGGCTAATAAAGGCAATTGTAATGTTTACGCAGCATCGTCATTCTTCTCTAAGAGACTTTTGTCTGCAGTAGGAGGGGTCAATATTGATTTCCACTATCATATGGACACGCTTCTGTGGCTTCAATTTTATTTTGACTTGAAGCAGATGTATATTAACCTTCCGGGGTACTATTTTGTAGCGAGAATACATCCTGATGCAAAGGTAAATGGCGTATGGGAATATAATAAGCCAATACCGCCTCGCTCCATCGAGGAGAGGAGATTTATCGTCACACATTACCCTAGCGAACGTATTAACAAGTGGCGACAGATTTTCTCACGTGACATACTGTATTTGTGTAGGAGTTTCTTCGACACATGTAGATTTAGAGGGGAAAAATACGAGCGCATCAAAAGTCTTCTGAGATAGGAAGCAAAAATTATTGTTTATACAGTGAAAAGTGTTTATATACAAAGGCCTTTTAAGACGTCGACGTACCAGTCTTTTCTACAGTGGTTTGGCATGGCCTGTGAGGGTGTTGGCATAAAGCCAATTGCGCCGTACGCTATTCCATGGAGGATTCGGTTGGTTGTTGCGAAGCTCAGATTGTCATTGCGGCTCGGTTGGTTTAGGTCTAAGTCGAGAATAATTATTGTGCCTTGTGCTGGGTATCCTGATTCGTTTACATTCCCATATGGATATTTAAATGAAATTGTTCCGGTTTTGTGGGATACTTGGCCGCGTTATCATGAAAGGCTGGTCAGTTCTTTTAAACGACATCGGGTTAGACTGGCTTTCTTCACTCAACGCCAAGTTGCAAATCTTATACGAGTTAGAATGCCGTGGGTGAAATGTGTGTGGTTGCCAGAGGCCGTTGACCCAGCTGGTTATATCAAGGGCAATGATCTTCAGTACAGATCGATTGATGTCTTAGAACTTGGTCGGCTAATGTCTCGATTCCATGAGCAAATTGTTGGAGGAAAATTTGTGCATAGGTTTTGCAAGCCCGAAGATGGGTTATTGTTTAAAGATTTTGAGGGGCTGTGCAAGGGGTTGTCTGATGCAAAAATCACGGTGTCCTTCCCGCGATGTGACACAAATCCTGAGCAGGCTGGAGATATAGAGACGTTGACATTAAGATATTGGGAATGTATGTTGTCGAGGACACTAATGCTTGGTCGGTGTCCGCAGGAATTGATTGATGTAATCGGCTATAATCCGGTCGTAGAGGTTGATTGGTCTGATGTAAAAGGACAGATTAGATATATCCTTTCGCACATAACAAGTTATCAAGAGTTGGTGGATAAAAATTATTCGGTAGCTCTCAAAAATGCTTCGTGGAGTGGTCGTATGGAAGGCATCCTTAAGGAGCTAAATGCAGTCTATGGATGAAAATGCTATGCAGCACAGCCCAAGGTTCGTGCTCTATACCAATAGTGTGTCTCCTCATCAAATCCCGTTGCTACGTAGGATTCATAATCAAATGGATAGGGGGTGTTGTTGGTATGTGTTTACACAGCCGATGTCTAGTGAGCGGCAGGCCTTGGGGTGGGATACGGCAAACGAAGAATGGATAATTTCAAAGGAAAAATATCCTGCGCGAGTCGGAGAGATGCTAGAATCAGCATTCGTTCTAATGAGTACCATCCGTGATTGCGCATTGTTTCAAAGACGTGTTAGCAAGGGGCTATTGACCATATACTACTCGGAACGCTGGTTTAAACCGCGCCTGGGTATGCTTAGGCTTCTTTTGCCCTCGTATTTCTTGATGGCAAATAAGATTGTCCGGCTCCTTAGGAATTCTTCTTCTTTTTATTATTTCCCTATTGGCAAACATGCAGCAAAGGACATGGCACGGATGTGCGGGCTATTAGGTGGGTGTGTGGAATATATGTTTAAGTCGCCTGAACTCTCATTCAATCGTGATCCAGGAGGCAAGATTGGGCAATGTGAACGCAGGGAGCGAAATCTCTTGTGCTTGGATAAGATGCGGATATGGGGTTATTTTGTTGAAAATGGCATGATGCAACGACGACAGGATCTCAATCCGAACTGTGTGCGGGTTTTATGGGTGGGTCGGTTATTACGACTTAAAAGAGTTGATACAATTATAAAAGCTATTGGTGCACTGCATGTATGTGGTAGGAATGTTCAGCTAGATATAGTAGGTGCGGGGCCAGAGTTGAGAAGCCTTGCAAGATTGGCATCTAGCTACGGGGATGCAATCTGCTTCCATCCTCCTGTGAGGATAGATGAGGTTAGGGGATTGATGCGCAATCATGATATCTATATATTGTCTAGCGATGGACGTGAAGGTTGGGGCGCAGTTGTGAGTGAAGCAATAGAAGAGGGGATGGATGTGGTTGGTACTTACGAATCAGGGGCTTCAGCAACATTATTGAGGCCAGATAGACTATTTCATGCTGGTGACTGGATGAGGCTTAAATCAATTTTGTTATCTATGTTAGATGCAAAGACTCTGCGTGGTTGCCGAAATGACACATGGAATGTTGACAAGGCGGCGGAATATTTATTAAGCGCAAGTATGAGTGGAAAAGTTTAGCGATTCGTATATGCGTTTTCGATTGCTATGAAAGACACAATGTTATGAGAGTGTTGCATGTGATAACTGAAATCCGCTGTGTTGCCGGGGGGCCATCAAGGTCGGTCCAGGGCTTGGCCGCTGGGCTTAATTCATTAAACGTTGAAGCGTGGTTGCTGACGCTTAGGCATGGCGATAATCCATGGGTAGAAGGTGTTACATATTTTCTCAATGGGGAGTCGTTTGACGATGTTGCATTCAGGATTAAGCCAGACATAGTGCACCTTCATGGAATATGGAACTTAGAACTGCATCGTTGTGCTGTTATTTGCCGGAGATGGGGAATCCCATATGTCATAGCGCCGCGAGGGATGCTTGAGCCGTGGAGCTTGAAGCAGAAATGGTTAAAGAAGAGGATTGCGAGGTGGTTGTATCAAGATCGAGATCTGAGATATGCGGCTGCATTGCATGCGACAGCAGAAAGCGAAGCAGAGCAGCTTAGGAAGTTAGGATTTACGAATCCTATAATTGTCAGTCCAAATGGGGTGAATGTACCGAAGAATTTTGACCGAGTAGAACATGTCGGAAGAAGGGTCTTGTTTGTTAGCCGCATGCATCCCAAAAAGGGGGTGATGGAGTTGGTGGAAGCTTGGCATAGACTTAAACTCACAACTCACAACTCACAACTCACCAATTGGCTTTGTGAACTTGTTTATACTGTGGGCGGAGGATTTGAGAAGGAGTATGAGACGAAGGTCAAGGCGAGAGTAAATGAACTTGGATTGCAAGATCAATTTGTCTTTACTGGCGCATTGAATGATGATGAGAAATGGGCGGCATACGCGCGAGCGGATTTGTTTGTGTTGCCGACATATAGCGAGAACTTTGGTATTGTTGTAGCAGAGGCGTTGTGGGCTGGTGTGCCGGTAGTTACAACAAAGGGGACGCCGTGGTCAGAACTTGACGAAAAACATTGTGGATGGTGGATTGATATTGGTGTTGAGCCTCTGGTTGATGCTCTGAAGGAGGCGATGTCTCTTGACGATGCGGAACGCCGTGCCATGGGAGTGCGCGGACGGAAACTTGTTGAAGAGAAGTACACATGGGATGCCGTCGTAAAGGCGATGGTGAAAGGGTATGAGGAGGTGCTGAATGGCAGAGCTTGACCTGAAGAACTACAAGAATCGGCATTCGTTCGGAAGCAAGATTGCGCGGGTGTTGTGGAATGTTGTGTGGATGTTGCTCTTCAGACCTACGCCGGATCGCTTGCTTGAGGTGTTTGTCGCATGGCGGAGACTCTTACTAAGGATTTTCGGGGCGAAGGTTGGGGCGCATTGCGCTATCAGGAATACGGTCAGAGTGTGGGCACCGTGGAATCTGGAGCTGGGCGAATGGGTCTCCATCTCTGAGGGATGCGATGTCTACAATGTGGTTAAGATACGAATCGCGGACAGGGCGACGATTAGCCGCGGCGCCTTTCTTTGTTGTGCTGGTCATGATATTGAGAGCCCGATAATGGAATTGACGCGTTCGCCAATCACGATTGGACATGATGCGTGGGTGGCGGCGCGGGCGATTGTATTGCCTGGCGTCATAATCGGCGACGGCGCGGTGGTTGCGGCCGGGGCTGTGGTGACGAAAGATGTCGAACCTTGGACTGTTGTCGGGGGCAATCCGGCGACTTTTATCAAGAAGCGAGTTCTGAAAGATGAAGAGACTGATAGTAAACGCTGACGATTTCGGGCTGGACGAGCACACAGTCGAGTGGACAATCAAGGGCTTCGAGTACGGGACTTTGACGAGTGCCACAATCATGGCTGGAATGCCGGCAACGGAGAAGGCTGTGGAGTTTGCGACAACGCATCCGCAGTTCTCGTTCGGGGTGCATTTCTATCTCGTCGATGAAAAACCGATGTGCGCCCCTTGCGAGATACCCAGCATGATTGATCCAAAGACAGGTAAGTTGTGGGTAACGCGACAGTTTATCCTGAGGAACTTTGCGGGGCTCATAAAGGTTGAGGACCTCAAGCGCGAGATGCGGGCGCAGTACTTGGCAATCAAGAATGCTGGCGTATCGATTTCACATGTTGACGGACATGGACACAATCACCGTCTGCCGCAAAGCATCAGGGCACTTGTAGAACTAAAGGACGAGCTGGGATTCTCGAAGGTGCGGCGGTGCCAGGACTTAGCTGTTGTGGGTGGCAAGCTTGGACTTCTTTCGCGTGTTATAAACGAACCCATGCAAAAACGTCTGGACAGGGCGGGCTTCAAGTCCTCAGACCATTTTCTAATGAATGCGGGACATTTGTCTGATCCAAGATGGTTCTCGAAGGCGCTGGAGTCTTTGCCGGACGGGATTACGGAAATCGGCGTTCATCCTGGCGCAGATGAGGAGTGGCGCAAGATAGATACTGATGACTGCTTTGCAATGCGCAGAGAGATGTACGAAAGTATGTCCATTCAACAAATAACGTTTAATGATATCTGAGGTGACGCATGACAACAAATCTTATACAATTCTTTGAAAAGACGGTCTCATCCAATTGTGAGGCAATTGCAATTCGCGATGGCGATTTGTCGGTCTCGTTTGGCGAACTTAAGAATCGAGAAACAAAGTATGCCGATTGGCTTGCGTCAACATACAAGACATCACGGCGTCCTGTCGCTGTTTTCCTGCCAAAGTGTATCCACACGATTGCGGCTGATTTGGCGATCATCCATTCTGGCAATGCCTACATGAACATGGATGTTAAAACGCCACCAGAGCGGTTAACTAACGTTCTCCGGCAGGCTCAACCGCTTTGCATCATTACGAATGAAAAGTATCGCGGCATAATTGAACGAATAGCCGGAGATATTTCAATTGTCCTTGTCGAGGATTTGGATAAACTTGAAGCACAGGATGGTGCAGAAAAACGGCTGACAGCGATAATCGAACAGGGTATAGATACCGATCCTCTTTGCCTAATCAATACCTCTGGTTCAACTGGAACACCGAAGTGCGTGGTGCTGAATCACCGTAGCTTCTTTGACTTCATGGAATGTGCATTCGAGACATGGAAGTTGGAAGATGGTATGGTTGTGGGGTCGCTATCGCCAGTAATTTTTGACATCTACAGTTTCGAGCTATGCCTTCTTGCCGCGAAACATGCGACGCTTGTGTTGATTCCCGACAGCTGGGCAATGTTCCCTGTTAAGATACTTGAGCTTCTGCAGAAGGAAAAGGTGTCGTGGATATTCTGGGTGCCGACGATCATGGTGAACATGGCAAACATGGGGCTCCTGGAGAAAATGCCGCTTCGTGATCTAAAGACGATATGGTTTGCCGGTGAGGTGTTCCCGACGAAGCAGTTCAATGTGTGGAAGAAAAACCTTCCTTGGGCGCGGTTCGTCAACCTTTACGGACCAATCGAAATAACGCTTGATTGCACTTGGTTTGAGGTGACGCGGGAGTTCCGTGATGACGAGCCATTGCCGATCGGGTTCCCATGTCGGAACACGGACATATTGATCCTCAACTCAGAGAACAAACTTGTCCAAGGCGATGAGGAGGGCGAACTTTGCGTTCGTGGGACATCACTTGCTATGGGCTACTATAACAACCCCGAAAAGACTGCTGCGGCGTTCACGCAAAATCCGCTCAATACAGCCTACCCTGAGACTATTTATCGTACTGGTGATATTGTCTCGCGCAACGAGCGCGGCGAAATAATGTTCAAGGGACGCAAGGATACGCTTATTAAACATTCAGGCTATCGTATTGAGCTAGGGGAAATTGAGCATGTCATTATCAATACGTTGAAATTAGTGCAGAACGGTTGCATTGTGTACAACAAGGCAGAGAAGGTGATTGTGTTTTTCTACGAGGGAGAACATGAGTTGTCGCCCGCTGAGTTCAGAAAGGCGATAGGCCAGGTGCTTCCGAAGTACATGATTCCTTCTGACTTCCGCCATCTTGCGGAACTCCCTCGTGGCGGAACTGGAAAGATTGACAGGGCGTTGTTGAATAGGCAGGTGAATGGATAAAAAGGGTGGTTCAACGTTGATGAATTTGATCCAGACTTGGGAGAGAGTTCAGAAACTGGTGGCGCAAGCCCGGAACGAAGGGCTTGTTGTAACAAACTTCTTCCCAGACGAGGCACGGATGTCGGCATGGTGCAGGGGCGGCGCGTTTTACGAGGCGCGTTGCGGTGATACGCATTTTTTCTTGCGCCGGCAACCGATGTTCTTTAATGTGTATTTCATGAGTCGGTCGGCCGATGCGCTGGGCAGGGATTGGGAAGCGTTTGTATCGGAAAATGGCAATGGTAAATGGATTGTCGATCTGATAGGGCCGGACAGAGCACGACAGCCTTTGGAGAATGTGATGGCCTCGGTGGGGTTCTCGCGTCTTACCACGTTGCAGCGTATGGGGCGCAAGACGCCAGAAGATGTTGAAGTGCCTTCGCCTGATGTGGAACATGCGACCTTTGATGATGCCGGGAAAATAAAAGAGCTGTTGGATACTTTCTTCATCGCCGAGGAGGAGCAGATTCCGTCCGTTGAGGAAATCGGGAAATGGATTGAAGCGCAAAGTCTGTATATCATACGGGGTGGCGTAGCTAACCAAATTGAGGGATTCGTGATATTCGATCTTTCGCCTGCTATGCTATATCTGCGATACTGGTTCGTACATCCTTCTGCGCGATGCAAGGGTGTTGGCGGACGTTTGCTCAAGTCGATGTTTGCCGCCGGTTGCAATACAAAGCGACAGTATTTCTGGGTCAAAACAGACAATGAAAACGCAATCAAGCGTTATCAGCATTATGGGTTCCAGTTTGAGTCGATACAAGATGTTGTAATGGGACTGACGGTATGATGAAAATTATGATATAATTACGAGATAAAGGATAAGTAAGATGAAAGAAGCGATAATAGCAATATTGAAGGAAATCCGCCCTGAGTTCGAGTTCGAAGGTGTGGAGGACTTCTTTGCCGAAGGAATGCTAGACTCTTTTGATTTAATGACGCTCGTATCAACACTTGACGAGCGTTTCGCCATCAAAATTGACGGGACAGACATTTTGCCGGAAAACTTCATGAATGTTGATGCTATTGCTGCTCTTGTTGAAAGGTCGCCCAAAAGATGAAATTTCATTTCAAAGACAAAGCCATTACTGGCATGATGGTTGTCGTGCCGGAACAGGAGCGCCTGTTCGCGGACGACATGCGCCTGTTCAATGCGCCAGAGAATCGTTCGCGTAAACTCGCGATGGTTATGGGTTACAGGGCTCATCGTGTCGTAGAGGATGGCGTTTGCGCGTCGGATCTCTCTGAATATGGATTTTGCAAGTTGTTTGCCGACGGCAAACTTCGACCAGAGGAAATTGATGCGCTTGTCTATGTAACGCTGTCGCCAGACCACTTTATGCCACCGACCTCCTGCATTCTCCACGGCAAGTTGGGGCTTCGCAAAGATTGCTTCTGCATCGATGTAACACAGGGATGCTGCGGGTTTGTAGTTGGACTGCTGCAGGCGTTCCAACTGCTGGAACAGAAGGGTGTCAGGAAAGTTGCTGTCGTGAATGCCGACGTCATAAGCCGCAAGGTGTCGCCAAAGGATCGCAATAGCTATCCGCTCATTGGCGATGCCGCGACAATCGCCATTGTCGAGAACCGCGAAGGTGCCGGTGACGTCTTTGCGGATGTCCGCTTTGATGGTACGCGGTCGATGGCGCTAAAGATTCCGGCGGGTGGGTTCCGGCAGCCTTGTTCGCCAGAGACGGCGATTATGGCGGCAGACGCCGAGGGCAACGAGC
>AUXO017807142.1_pt1 | contig 18177 bp, 19 predicted proteins | sample 768731 | NCBI WGS metagenome assembly AUXO01 (sample SAMN02715735, study PRJNA202380) | gut metagenome | biome: sheep rumen | host: Ovis aries | place: New Zealand: Palmerston North
CGTCGTTGATGACTCCAATGCGGCGAATCGCTTCCGCGATTGGGGACTGATGCCATACTGGTTTCGCGCCATCGAACAGTTCACGCCTTGGGTGCGCAAGATCCACTTTGTGACCTGGGGGCATGTTCCGCCCTGGCTGAATCTGGATCACCCGAAGCTTCATCATGTGAAGCATTTGGATTATATCCCGCAGGAATATTTGCCCACCTTCTCTGCCAACACGATCGAAATGAACATTCACCGGATTCCTGATCTGGCGGAGCATTTTGTGTTTTTTAACGATGATATGTTCCTCCTGCGTAGAATGAAAGAAACGGACTTCTTTCAGAAGGGACTCCCGTGCACCTATGGAGCGGAAGTTCCGGTACAGTTTTCGGGAACACCCGGGATATGGCAGCATCTGATCACGAACGATATGCGTACGATCAACAATCACTTTGACAAACGCAAGCAGGTTCGCCTCTACCCGGGCAAGTATACTGACCGTGTGTACCGTTGGCAGGACAACGTTAGGACAAAGACCTTGGAGAAGCTCTACCCGGAGACGTTTTTGGGCTTCAAGAATCTGCACGCGCCTGCGGCATTTTGCAAACAGACCTTTGTGGAAATCTGGAGGGAGGAGCCTGAACTTCTGCATCAAACCTGTCTGCATCGATTTCGCACCAATGATGATGTGAACCAGTGGCTAGCCATCTGGTGGCAAGTGGCTAGCGGTCAGTTTTCACCATACGTAGTTGACAATGTGGTGGAGGATGTGAATGGAAGCTCTATTGATGCTCTATGCAGGATCATCTCTTCCCAGAAGCATGACATGGTGTGCGTGAACGACCCTGCTGAGAACGTGAAAATTGAAGAACTGTCGGTTAAGCTGAAAGCTGCTTTTGAGAGCATTTTGCCGCAAAAAAGTGGATTTGAGAAGTGATGGTGACACTATGGCAAAAAGACTGGACTATCTTGATAGAGCAAAAGGACTTTTAATTATACTGGTCGTTATAGGACATATCTGGCAAAGCGGCCCGGTTTTCAACATTATATACGCATTTCATATGCCCGCTTTTTTCCTGATCAGCGGCATTTTGTTTCATCATACAAAAGCCAGCAGCAGGCCCTTCGGAGCCTTTTTGCGTTCCAGATTGTATTCTTTTGGAATACCTTTCTGATTTATTGAGCTTCTCGGATGCCTGACTGATATCATGCGGCATGGTATCTCACTGAACTGGAGAGGATATCTGTATAATACCTTGACTTTTCATTTCAATGACCCGAACCTTTGGTTTCTAATGGACCTTTTTGCGATAGAAATCCTGTTCTATTTCCTGGATAGATGTATAAAACAGCGCGGACTGCTTGTGCTTATCCTCATCATGCTGTATGCTGCTACCAGGTTTATTCCCGTAGATAATCGATATTGTCACACTGTTCGGAGTTCAATGTACTATGCGCTGTTCTTCTGCGCTGGATTCTTTGGCATAAGCTTCCTGAATCGGTTCCGTTCTATTGCGTTCTGGGGATCATTTTGTGTCGTCCTGCTTGTTGGCTTGGTTCTCGGCGAAAGAGACGGCAGTTCTCCGCTTAAAGATATCGTTTATCTAATTAGCGGTGTATGTGGGGCGTATGCTGTCATCCAGGCAGGGAAGATGCTCGAAAAAATGCCACTTGATCAAGCCTTGTCTTTGGTCGGGAAAAATACGATTACGATCTATGGAACGCACCACATTATCTATGCTGGATTAGGCATTTTGCTTGGGGTACATGATTTTGCATCCACTCCGATTGTTCCCGGGTTGGTGATCCTTCTGGGAGTCGCGATTCTTGAAATCCCGGTTGTGTATATCATTAATCGATGGATGCCTTTTCTTGCCGGTAAGCATAGACCGAGATTGACTGCATCGAATCATGTTGAAGGGATAAAAGATGAGAATTCGAAATCAAATTAAAAAGCTCTTGCCAAGCTACATCATTGAAAAGCGCCTGATGAGGCGTTTTGATGAGGTTAACAAGCGGATACGCGAGACAAACGAGAAAAATGAATACCTGTTCTGGCTGAGCCAGATGCGGGAGAATGAGACGCTGCAGCAGACCAAAGAGAGGGTATTTCTCCAAATGCCAAAGGCCACCGGCAAATTGAGGAACATTCAGCTTGCTGAGAATTATATTCTTTGCAGAGTAAAGCAGATTTGCGATCAAAATGGAATGGAGCTATTTCTTGTCGGTGGAACGTTGATGGGAGCGGTCAGGCATAAAGGCTTTATCCCCTGGGATAATGACGTTGATATCGGCATGATGAAGGAGGATTACCTGAAGCTGAGAAACCTTTTGGAGAACGATCCCGAAATCATAGCTCAGTATTGCTATAACTACCGTGAGGGGCTTAAAGTATCCAAGGTGAAGTTCCGGGCGGTGGATGTGTTCTGGATCGATATCCTGGTGTTTGACTATATTGATGTAACAGAGGAGTCTTTGAACAGAGTATGGAAGGAGACGCAGGAGGCTAACCGGAAACATATTCAAAAGATCAAGGAGCTTGCGCAGCCGTACATCGGGGAACAGGGATGCAGGCCCCAGCCCAACGCAGCACTGGATAAACAAATGGACGTATTTGAAAGGCAGCAGATGGCGGAGTTCCCTTGCTTTGGGCACGGAGATTACTTCTGCGAACCGATCAATTGCCCCTGGTGGAGCCGCGATGAGCGAGGGATCCGAAAGGTTTCCGACTATTACCCGCTTCTGAAGGATGAGGTGGAATTTGAAGGAAATCGCTATTCTGTCTGGAAGCACTATGAGCGTGCACTCGGTTTTTCTTACGGAGATTATTGGAATCTTCCGTTTTCCATACGAGAACCGCATACAACGGAATTTGATGAAGGCTTGGAAGAAGGCTTTGCTTATCTGAAAAAGATGGGCATTATTGAGCAGAAAGGGGAGTGAGGTAAATGAATGATCGTGTGTTTTTGTTCGATTTGGATGCAACGATCACCAAGGTCGAAATATTGCCTGCTCTTGCGAAACAGCTTGGAATCGAAGAACGGATGAAGGAGCTGACCGAAAAGACAATGCGCGGCGAGCTTCCGTTCCAAAGCAGCTTTTTACAGCGCGTGGAAATGCTGAAGCCTGTTCCCATCTCGACAGTTTCCGATATTGTTGCCCAGATACCGCTGAATGAAAAGCTGGTAGCTTTTATTCGGGAAAACCGGGAAAGGAGCTATATTGTAACCGGAAATCTTGATGTTTGGATAGAACCCTTGATCTCCAGGATCGGACTTCCGATGACCCATTGTTTCTGCTCCTCGGCCAGCGTGGAGAACGACAGACTGACGCATGTGAACAGTGTTCTGGATAAGGCTCTGATCGTGAAGCAGTTCGTCAGACCCGTTGTTGCTGTTGGTGATGGAGGAAACGATGCTGACCTGGTTCAGATGGCTGAGGTCGGGATCGGCTTTGGCGGTGTTCGCCCGGTAGCGTACTCTCTTATGTGCAACGCCACCCACGTTGTGTATGATGAGGAAAGATTGTATAACTTTTTAAACATCCTCTGCGATGAATGATAGGGAGCAATTCTTGTGAAAAACAATGTTTCTATTATTATCAGCTGCGCGGGAATGGGAACGAGGCTGGGCCTTGGCTATACAAAAGCGCTTGTCGAGGTGGAAGGGAAGCCTTTGATTGAACGCCAGCTAGAAATCTTGAAAGACTACGATGATATCCGCATTGTGGTGGGTTATCAGGCGGAAAAAGTGATTGAGCTTGTCAATTCCATTCGCAAAGATATTCTGTTTGTTTTCAATCACGATTATCGAAACACTGGAACCGGGGCTAGTTTCTGCCTAGGCGCGAAGCATGCGCGGGAATATGCCGTTGCGCTGGATGGAGATTTGCTTGTTCGCCCGGATGATCTTATTAAGGTGGTGGAGTACGACGGCAGCTGTGTCGGAGGGACTACACCGTCTACAGATAACCCTTGGACCATGCCTACTCAAATCGTACGCGGCGTGGAATGCGTTACGGGGTTCTCCAAAGAATATGGGGATTATGAATGGACCGGTCTTGCTAAAATCCGTACGGATCAGCTGAAGCCGGGTACCAGACATGTTTTTCATTTAATAGAACCCATGCTCCCGCTTCCCATGGTGTTTATCCGGACGAAGGAAATCGATACGATCGATGATTATGAACGCGCTGTCAAGTGGGTTCAAAATGGGTATGAGGATTGAAACATGTATCAGGACGTAATTGGCGTGCTCGGAGGAATGGGTTCCTTTGCCACACTGCACTTCTTTGAGGCTTTGTTAAAGGCTTTTCCGGCTGAAAAAGAGTGGGACCGTCCCAGAATTCTGATTGACAACCGCTGTACGATGCCCAGCAGAGTATTGGCTATCCTTGAAGGAAAGCAGTACTCCCGCCTGGTAGAAGAGCTGTCGGACTCTGTTCGCTCTCTTCTTCACGCCGGTGCAACAAGGATCATTCTTGCTTGCAATACCTCACATTGCTTCCTTTCGGATATTTATCAGAATGTTCCGGAGGCTAAAGGAAAAATCATCAGTATCATTGAAGCCTGCTGCAGAGAAATTGCAGATGCGGGAGAAACGAATGTATCCTTGATCGCTTCTGAAGGAACGATTCAATCCGGGGTGTTTAAAGACGGCCTGGCCCCTTATGGTGTTACCCTTCGCACGCCGGAGAATGAGCAATATCTGATGCAGCGTGAACTGATCGAAGCAGTTAAGCAGGACCAGATCACGGATGACGTCATTCGAATGTTTATTGAGCTGGTCACATCTTTTTCTGATGAGGCTTTGATTCTGGGCTGTACGGAGTTTCCGGTTTTGTATTCGAAGGTTCCAAAGGGCACATTTGACCATCTGCGTATCTACGACCCGCTTTTGTGCGCAATCTCTGTCCTTCAGAAAGAGTGTCATTAAAGATGGGCTGTTTGCATGGAAGGATGCTTTTATGATCTCAGTTATCGTTCCGGTCTATAAAGTTGAACAATATCTCCGGGAATGCGTTGACAGTATCCTTGCGCAAAGTTATACGGATTTTGAATTGATCCTCGTAGATGACGGATCTCCGGACCGCTGCGGCGAGATCTGCGATGCGTACGCGAAGCAGGATCCGCGCGTCCGCGTGATCCACCAGGAAAACCAGGGCCTCTCCGGTGCAAGAAACTCCGGGATGGACATTGCGAGAGGGGAATACATCACGTTTGTTGACAGCGATGATTTGGTTTCCCCGGAATATCTGAGAATTCTTTCTGACACACTACAAGAAACCGGCGCAGATATCTCTGTAGGTTTGAAATATGTTTTTCAAGATCAGAGTTTATCAGAACTGCTGGACGGTGAGGCTGTCGATGTTCCAGAAGCGGTTGCAATGTCTGGAAGAGATGCATGCATCTCCATTTATGAGGGGAAAACTGAGGTTACGATTAATGCATGCAGTAAGCTGTTCCGAGCATCGCTATTAGAAGATTTGCGATTTCCAGAGGGACGCATTCATGAAGATCAGGCTTTTACGCCAATCGCATGCTACAAAGCTGAGTACGTTGCGTCTGTCGACTATCCAATATACTTCTATCGATCTCGCGAGGATAGTATTACACAAGATCATTTTTCTATTAAACGGTATGATGACCTGTGGGCAATTGATCAGTGCCTGACTTTATTCGAATCATTGGGAGAAAAAGAAATTGTTTCGACTGCGAAAGCTAAAAGGAAAAAACTGCAGTGTACATATTCGATTTATGCTCAGGCAGCCAAGGTTGTTATTCCTGGTAGATATTATGTCAATCGGTGGTATTCCTTGTTCTATTTAAAAAAGTATGTTTCACAGAATAAGTTTGAATACTTGCTTAGTATTACTAGTAGAAGGGCTTTGTTCTTGTACGTTCATTGGAGAAGGATTGTCGAAGGACTACAAAAGTCCTTATGACTTTTTAGTATAATGACCAATAATACATGGTAGGAGATTGAGAACATGAAAGGCAAGTTGATGAATCTATTTCTGGAGCATGCGCCAGATTGGATTGTTTATTTGGCCCTACCTTTGTTGAAAACGATTATTCCTTCAGAAACCATATATGAGACACAGTTGCTCAATAGATTTGCTCGGTATTGCGCTACGCACTATGATTCTGTAATTGAAAAAGTCAAGAAAAAACATAGAACCATGACGATCGAGCATGGACGATTCGATTATTCATTTTTTAATGTCTGCTTTCTAAACAACGTGATTGGCTTGATGGTCTATGCGCTGTACCAAGGCTATATTCCCATTGTCAAAATTCGGAGCAAAGAGACTGGAGAAAACATCTGGGATTGGTATTTCTCGCAGCCATTTGAAACGTCCGAAACCTACGAAAATGTCGTTTGCAATAGGATTACCACGGACTTTCGTCCAAATATCAGGACAGGTTTCGGTAACAATGACGAAGAGTTTGCCGTATGGTCTTTCTTCTATAAAAAGTTTGTCCAATTAAATGATGAAACTCGGGATTATGTCGATGAAGAACTGAAATTGCTTAATCTGACTGATAATTCTCTCGGGATGATAATCCGCGGAACTGACTATACAGGCTCAAGGCCAAAGGGGCATCCTGTTCAGCCCAGCGTTGACGAATTAATCGCCAAGGCGTCTGAGTTCAATAGCAGGTACCAATATCAAACGATCTATGTTGCCACGGAAGAGAAACGCCTGTTTGACGCGGTTTGCCAGGTCTTTGGGAAAGATACTGTAAAGCAGAACAAAAGAAAGTACTACGACGAACAATACTACGATAGAAAGTACAGTTTTATCGGGCAAGTGAAGTTTGACCGGGAAAATGATGCTTTCTATAAAGGATTGGAGTACTTGTCTTCCTTAATTATTCTGTCGAGATGCACAGACCTTGTTGCGGGGAATTGTGGAGGAACTGAATTTGCGGTCCTATATTCAAACAACTATAGGAATAAGTACATTTTTAATAAGGGCCTCTATTAAATATGAGGATAGGAGATAGTAACGGTTTGAATACGTGCTCAATTATCATCCCGGTATATAATTGCAACAAATATCTGCAGCAAATGATTGATGGAGTCATGGTTCAGGAGTATCGTGAGTTTGAACTGATCATCATTGATGATGGCTCAACAGACGGTAGCTCTGAATTGTGTGATCGATTTGTTGAACAGGACAGTCGCCTCCGGGTGATCCATCAGGAGAACGGAGGCGTTTCCAAGGCACGCAACGCGGGACTTGAATTGGCCCGAGGCGAGTTCATTGTTTTTGCAGATGCAGATGATCAGATCGGACCTCGTTATTTACTGGACCTGATCCATGCTGCGAGTACTCCAGAAGCGCGAGCGCAACGTGCGCTGATTCTTTCTGACTATCAACCGTTTTCCGAACATGGATCTGAAATAAGACGATTCCCAAAACCTTTCAGCATGGATTTTGTTACGAAGCAGGGGATGACTGCGGATCACTTTCGCGAGTTGATCTTTCATTTTCGCTTGTTCCCTCCCTACTGCAAGCTGTATCGCCGGGATGTGATTGAGGAAAACAAGATCCGCTTTCGCGAGGGAATGCGGAGTGCGGAAGACTTTGAATTCAACATCCGGTATCTTTCTGCTGTCGACAGGCTTGAATATATTGACTCGGTGCAGTATGATTATCGCATTGGGTATAAGAAGTACGTGCCATCTAACCGCGGCGTGCTGGGAGACTCGGAAATTAAGAGCGCTCATATCATGGCCAATGGGATCACAGATCTGGCAAAACGAATGGAAATCCTGGATGAAGTTGGGCCTGAGATCGATCTCTGGGCGGCGAATAAGCATTACTTCAATCGTCTCCGCATGCTGTTTCAAAAAAGCACCGACATCTCTGTAATGGAAAGAAAGCAATTGTACGATCGTTTAATTGCCGATCCGGTTTACTATTCTGCTGCTAAAAGAGGCGCAAAAATGTTGGCTCCTTCGACGACGCAGTTGATCGCTTCAAACTTCGACTGTTTTGTTTTCTGGCTGGCCTTTTACTCGGCCCATAAAAATCAAGTTGGACAATAACCATAGAAAGGGACTTCTTCTGGCGTATGGATACACACATGACTGAGGAAAAATACACTACCGTTATAACACCCAAGACCGGGTGGTTTGACATCAATTTGAAAGAGGTATGGGATTACCGGGACTTGATTTTCCTGTTTGTAAAACGTAGTTTCGTTGCACAGTACAAGCAGACGATCCTCGGACCAGCCTGGGCCTTTATTCAGCCCTTCCTGACGACGGTGGTGTTTACATTAGTCTTTGGCAATATTGCTGGGTTGGCACCCGGAGGAGTCCCCAGCTTTGCGTTTTACTTCTGCGGCACCATCGTGTGGCAGTATTTCAGCGGATGTCTGTCCGCCACGGCCAGCACCTTCGTTTCAAATGCACACACTATGGGGAAGGTATATTATCCGCGTCTTGTCATGCCTATCTCCACGGTTTTATCAAGGCTCATCAACTTTGGGATCCAGTATATCTTTCTGATTGGCTTTATCATTTATTTCACCTTGACCGACCAAGGCGTACATCCCAACTGGTGGATCCTTATGACGCCGGTGGTTCTTCTGCAGCTGGCCATGCTCTCTATGGGCTTTGGTATTATTGTGTCCTCCGTTACCACAAAATACCGGGATTTAGCAAAGCTAGTGGGCTTTGGTGTCCAGCTTTGGATGTACGGCTCTCCGGTGGCTTATGATATGTTCAGCATGCCGGCATTCGCACCGGGGGGCAGATGGCATGCGCTCTATATGTACAACCCGGTTACTCCTTTGATCAATATGTTCCGCATGGGTTACCTGGGATTTGGGCAGGTCGAGTGGAAGTATTATGGAATCGGCTGGATCACGACCGTGGTCATTCTGTTCTTTGGCGTGATCCTGTTCAGCCACGTGGAAAAAACCTTCATGGACACTGTTTGAGGGAAAAAGATGGAAGAATTGGCAATCAAAATCGAACATGTCTCCAAGCAATATCGGCTCGGCGCAATCGGCGGCGGCACGCTGAAAGGAGATCTCCAAAGCTGGTGGGCGAGAAAACGGGGCAAGGAGGATCCCAACAGCAAGATAGGCAGCAAGCAGCCGACGAAGATGGGAGAGCGTTTCCTGGCACTAGACGACATCAACCTGGAAGTCAAAAAGGGTGAGGCCGTGGGTATCATCGGGCATAACGGGGCAGGGAAGTCCACGCTCCTGAAGCTTCTTTCACGAGTTACCGCACCGACAACAGGCAGGATCTCCATCAATGGGCGTATCGCATCTATGCTGGAAGTCGGAACCGGCTTTCACCCGGAATTGACTGGTCGAGAGAATATCTACATGAACGGCGCCATTCTTGGCATGACCCGGGCGGAGATCGACAAAAAGATAGACGCAATCATTGATTTTTCGGAAGTCAGACAGTTCATTGATACACCTGTAAAACGCTATTCCTCTGGTATGTATGTGAAGCTTGCGTTTTCTGTTGCCGCCCATTTGGACAGCGAGATTATGATCATGGATGAGATCCTCGCTGTGGGTGACATGGCGTTTCAGAAAAAGTGCCTTAGTAAAATGCGTTCCGCTGCGAAAGAACAAGGCCGCACTGTACTTTATGTCAGTCACAATATGAATACTATCCGCCAACTGTGCGACCGCTGTGTGGTCCTTGATCAGGGTAGGATCGTATTCGACGGAGACGTGGAAAAAGCAATAAGCATGTACATGAAGAATTCTATACAGAATGATACTATGTTGGATTATTCGACAGCCGATCCAGTTCCCTGGGTTTTGGCCCATCATGTGAGACTACTTCGTGTGTCATACCCGAAAAAGGACAGTTGCGTTTTTATGGTTGGAGAGCCCATTACAATGGAAATGCAATGGAGGTTTCAAAGAGCAGTAGATAGTATCAGTTTTAGAATCGTCCTGGAAACGCAAGATAACACAAAAGTTGCTGCATCATTCTACTATAACCTGTGCTCCGGAAGAGAGGGAGAAGACTATTCGGGAATCTTCCAATTTGACTGTGGCTCTCTTGCGCCTGGAAGTTATCAAAGTTATATTGTGTTTTTTGAGACCGATAGTTTAGGTAATGATCTCACCTTGGAGTGGCGCAGGGGTTTGGATATTGTAATTGATGATGATAGACCCGGGGTCACCGCTTGGAGGACTTCAGCTTGGGGGCATGCTAAGCTGCCAAGTCCAAAAGTTAGCATGAAGAAAGGCTTAGAACTTGAGTAGATGGGAAAATTGGCTATTACATGACTTCACTTTATAAAAATGTGGTACTATACTTGCTGAGTTTTGCGCTGTATGGTTATCTGATTTTTAAGCAAAGAAGTTTGTATGACGCTGTTTTTTTTGATTTGTTGTGCGTGACTTTGACGATTATGAGCATCGTATATGCAATTCCTGAAATATATGGTTATGAAGACTGCTACTGTTACATGGACAAGCTATAATAATTTTGGCACCCTTTTACAGGCCTTCGCGCTCCAAATGACCATCAGACGGATGGGGTATGAAAATCGTATTCTGTGGGATGGAGATGTTTTACAGGCTTATTCACGGCAGCACAAGAAAAGAATGAGTCAGGGAAAAAAGTCTGTCCCTACCGTGAACATGAATTCACTGGATCGGATCAAGCATTTGATTTCTTCACCCGCATGGGCAAGACGAGTTCTTCTATCCAGAACGGATCGCGAGAAATATGCTCAGCCCTATTATGCCTCGCAAGCCGCATTTGACAGATTCCGAAAGGAAGACTTGCTGATCGACAAGAATGTGGACCTTGAGAATCTGGAACTTCTCAATGAGCGCTATGACGCCTTTATTGCCGGAAGCGACCAAATATGGTCGGTTTTCGAAAGCATATTTAACCCGTATTACTATCTGGACTTTGCCAAGAAACGTAAGATCGCATACGCCCCTTGCCTGGGCACAGATAAAATCCCTGAGTCGCTAAAGCCCATTCTGCATGCCCTCCTTTCGGACTATCATGCGGTATCTGTCCGCGAAGATGTTTCTGCAAAGCAGTTGTCCCAACTGACGGGACGTACCGTGGAATGGGTTGCGGATCCTACGCTTCTTCTCACGAGAGAAGAGTGGGCTGAAAGCGTGAAGAATATCAAGCCGCTCGTAAAGAAGCGGTACCTTCTCTGCTATTTTTTGGAGAACCGCACATGGTATTTTGAGAAAGCTAAGGAACTGGCAAAGAAACTTCATCTCCGCCCCGTTCTGATCCCGAACAAGTGGGAATTTCTGCACAGTGAATACGTGATCGATGAAGCAGTGGGGCCGAAGGAGTTCGTCGCGCTGTTTCGGGACGCGGATTATGTGCTGACAGATTCTTACCACGGATCGATCTTTTCCCTGATTTTTGAGAAGCGCTTTCAGTATCTTCAGCGCTTTGATGACAAAGACCCGGGCTCCCAGAATATCCGTATAAACTCGCTGTTTCATTATTTGGGTCTGGATAAGGTGAGAGTTGCCCAAGAGCACCGAGAAGTTGCCCTTCTTGAGTATGACTACCGTGATGTTCATAGAAAAATCTATGAAATGAGGAATAGTTCCTTGCGGTATTTAGAGAACAGTTTGAAATTGTAGGTGAGCACACGATGATCGATGAAATCGGGAAAGCGTGCACAGGGTGTTATGCCTGTGTGAATGCCTGCCCAAAGAACTGCATTCAAATGGAGGATGACAAGGAAGGGTTTTGGTATCCTCATATTGATTCTCAGCGGTGCATTCAGTGCGGACGCTGTGAACGGGTTTGCCCGGTCTTTTCCATAATCCCAAATGCAAAGACGGAAAAGGATATTCATGTCTATGCCTTAACGCATTTGAATGAAGAAACTCGTTTGAACAGTTCTTCGGGCGGCGCTTTCTCCGTACTTGCCGAAACCGTTTTGGAGCAGGGGGGCGTCGTGTTTGGCGCAGCTTTTGACGAGAACTACGACGTTCATCATGTCTGTGTGGAATCTGCGGAAGACCTGGCAAAGCTGCGAGGAAGCAAATATGTTCAAAGCCGGATTGACAATGCGTATCAACGTGCAGAAGCATTTCTAAAGCAGGGACGCCTTGTGTATTTCAGCGGGACTGCCTGCCAGACGTCAGGCTTACTAGGGTATCTCGGGAAGGACTATGATAATCTATATACGCAGGATTTGATTTGTCATGGCGTGCCGTCTCCCATGGTTTGGCGTAAATATTTAGAGTATCAAAATACTCTCGAACGATCGGAGATTACGAAAATATTTTTCCGCGATAAGTCTTTCGGATGGCATAATTGGCATGTTGCGATCGATTTTCAAAACGGAACACACTATGCGCAAAGCCAATTCCAGGACAAGATGATAGTCTCATTCCTCCGGGGAAAATGTTCCAGACCTTGCTGCTATGACTGTCAGTTTAAGCAAAAGTGCCGTTTGGCTGATTTCACTTTGGCTGATTTTTGGGGGATCCAGAATATTGAACCCGAATTGGATGATGATAGGGGAGTGTCTTCTTGTTATGTGAATTCCGAAAAGGGGCAAAAACTGTTTGAAGCTGCGAAATCCAGGATGAATGTGAGGGAACTGGACCTGGATCAAGCGGTAGAGGGCAATTTGGCGATGATAGAGTCGGAAAAACTCCCGCAAGATCGTATTGATTTTTTGAGGGAAGTCCGAACAAAGCCCTTTGAAATGGCCTTTGGCAAAGTACTGGATGAAATGTCGTTTCGGACGCAATTACGCTGGACATTGCGCCGCTTGCTGGGAAACAAACGGTACAATGCCATACGCGCGATATGGAGCAAGCATTGATATTATGATCCCTACTATCATTCATTATTGCTGGTTTGGCGGGAATCCTTTGCCGCCGCTTGCGGAAAAATGTATCGCCAGCTGGAAACGGTATTGCCCGGACTATCAGATCGTGCGCTGGGATGAGAGCAACTATGATCTTGCGTCTGCGCCACTCTACGTAAGACAGGCCTATGAGCATAAAAAATGGGCCTTTGTTACCGACTATATCCGCCTTCAGGTTGTATATGAGCAGGGCGGTATTTATCTGGACACGGATGTGGAGCTGAAAAAGCCCCTGGACCCCTTGCTGGGCAATCGCGCGTATTTTGGATTTGAAGACGGGAAAATGGTTAATACTGGACTTGGATTCGGCGCTGAGGTGCAACATCCCATCCTCCGCGAGATCATGGAGGATTATCGGGACATCCCCTTTGTTCTGGCAGACGGTTCACTGGACCAGACCCCTTGTCCTCAGAGAAATACTGACGTTTTTCTCCGCCGCGGAATGAGACAGGATGACAGCAGGCAGATCCTGAATGACGGCGTCTTGATCCTTCCCAGCAGGTTCCTGTGCCCTGTTGATAATCGGACCCGAAAGATGAAGATGACGCAAGATATGATCTCAATCCATCATGCTTCCGCAAGCTGGCAGGACGAGGAAACGCAGAAGCGTTGGCGAACACTGCAGAACAAACACCGGAGAGAAGATAAATGGGAACGGATCATTCATGCCCCGAACCGCTTAGCAATTAAAATCCTTGGGCAAGAAAAATATGCGCGGCTGAAAAGCAGAATTAAAGGAAGATAGTAGAATCGGCTGGGGTCCTGCTGTTAGAGAATATGAGTTCCTTCGAGGTATGGATCCAGAAGAAAAGCTGCTGCGAACAGAGATGATTGATATTACATAATTAACAGTTCAAGAATGTAGTTGATCGATTATCTATACATTGAAAGAATGACCCTTTGATATAGCATTTGAAATTAAAAATCATGATGAATAAATTGCCAGTGATTGAAGGAGAATGGTAACACATTGCTTAGAGAGATTTTTCGATAAGCGATATTATGCACTGTGCTCCTGGCAAGATCCCCGCATCATAGATCAGTATGAAACATGTAATACAATCATCGTTAAAAATCGCTGCACTCATGGTAGTGGCATTGTTGACTACCGTGATTCTGACAATTCTTATCTCAATCTTTGTTTGCAGTTTTTATCTAAAGACGACCTGCTATACTGTTGAGATGGATGGAATCGAAACACCGACCAGGATTGTTGTCGTGGCGGATATCCACGGAAAGGAGTTCGGTAGGCAGAACAAGCGCCTGCTCAAAAAGGTGCTTGCACAGAGCCCTGATGCGATCGTGATGCTGGGAGATATTTTTCCTTCTCGATGCAGTCAGGAAGACTTGGATTATGTTCTGCAGCTAACGGAGGATCTGCAGGCCATCGCCCCAGTTTATTTTGCCATGGGAAACCACGAATTGGCATACAGCAAAGCCTACGGAGAGCAATGGGTCTCGCAGCTTCAGGAAACCGGCGCGATCGTGCTTGATGAGGCGTGGCGCGATGTGACTCTGAACGGCAACACTCTGAGATTGGGCGGAACAATGGGTCACGGGTATTATTTCGGACGTTCAAAGGCTGATTTTGAGGCTTCGCCCGAGTATCAGGTTATGTCTGCTTTGGAGAATAGCCCATATCCGGCAATTCTGTTGGCGCATATGCCGGAAACTGTGACATTAAGCTTCGGAAAAGAGTACTGGCATATTGATCTGGTCCTTAGCGGACATACTCATGGAGGCGTGATTCGGATCCCGGGTAAAGGTGGTCTGTTTGCTCCGATGGAGGGGTGGTGGCCCACATACGACTATGGGGAGATGATGCTGAATCAGAAGATGCGCATCATCATTACCTCTGGGCTTTCCGGCCACGATTATGTTCCCAGAATGTTTAACCTTCCTGAAATCGTTAGTATCGATCTTGTTCCTGATTAGAGAGCAACAATCGAGCCGAAACACAAAAACATCCCACCCCAACGGAAATCCTGTTTTCCGTTGGGGTGGGATGTTTTTGCATTATGAATATGATTGCAGAGGAGGGCAGCAAGATGACCTCATTTGCTGTTCTTTTTTGCTTGTTCGATGATGCCGAGGTTTTGGAAAATGATGCTTAGGAGACGCTGTGGGTTGCCGTCGCCAACAAAGCTGTTATGCGGTGTGACGATCGCCTGCTCCCATAATTCATCCTGTGCATCCAGGGGCTCCTTTTCGAACACGTCCAGGAGAAGCTCGCATTTGGCGCCGGAGGGATCTACCGTGGCACCGCGGCTGATGTTTACAAGCAGCGCATCAGGCTTCAGCAGTCTTGCCTTCACAAGACTACAGGTCTCTGCCGTCAAAGCAATGGTGACCACAACGATATCTGCGGCGCAGAGTTCCTCGTCAAGCTTGTCGAGCCCGACGACAGCGTCGAAACTCTCTGCTTTCCGAATGCTGCGATTGACGCCGATCACCTGGGTTCCGAATGCACGAAATCGCTTTGCGCATTCCTTCCCAACATCGCCGCAGCCGACAATGACGACGCGCTTCCCGGCAAGCTCCCGCAGCGTGCGGATCTTTTTCCATTGGTGGGCCTCCTGCTGTTTCCGAAAAGCGCCAATGCTTTTGTAGCGCTCCAGGACACTGGCCAGGACAAACTCCGCCATGGGAACAGAATACACACCCCGGGCATTATGAATCTCAATCTCCTTGGCGCGCACATAGTCCATGGGAACGCGATCATAGCCTGCGCTTGTCAACTGAATATAGCGCAGCTTGGTGAATTGTGCAATCGGGTGGTACAGAAAGAGTCCGTTGCAGATAACGCCTTCGACCCATTCCGGGTCGCAGGGGAGAGAATCTGCTTCCTGCTGAAGGAAACAGACCGCGTGTCCGGCTTGAATGAGGCTAGGAGCGCGCATTTCAGCTTCACTCCAAGCTCCGGTAATCAGAAGATTCATAGGGCTTTCTATGCGTTGGCTGCATGGGCAGCCTGGAGCTCTTCCACGGCCGCTGTGACCGCGGACTGCAGTTCCCGTCGATTCTCAGTGAAATAGCTGGCGTGGATGGAACATTCTTTTTCCAAGGTCCGGATCTCCCGCACGCCGCGGAAGAAGATCTCTTCAATGGCGTCCAGATTGTCGTAGCGGTCTATGTTGCAGAAAGAACGGGACAAGATCGTCATTTTGGACCCAAGACGATAATGCTCCTTGATGATCAGTTCCGCAGGCACCAGGCCGCGGCCCAGGGAGGCAATCCCGCCGAAACCGTAAAAAATCCCTTTTTGCTGGATCCTGCGGCATAGCCTTTCGACTGTGCCGTCGGTCAGAAGCTCGAACATAAAACGCTTGCCATATCCAAGGCTGAGATCATTGATCCCAATATGGATCTCATCGATCCCGGGAATGTCCAGGATCTCATCCAAAACCTCAACAGCCTCCGGCGTCTCCAAAAGCAGCATAGTCTTCACCCGTCCGTCGACGATCCGGAGGAAACGCTTCACTTCGGACACTTTTTTGAAGAAGGGGAGCATGATGATATCCGCACCTGCTTTGATGGAAGCGTTGATTTCCTCTTCGGAGGAGCTGTATTCCGCGGTTTTGTCGTGGATCGGATTGACCCGAACGAGAAGAGCAGATTGAGTCAAAACTCTTCGAAGAACCTCGATATCATGGATCGTATGATGGTTTTTGACGGTATCCATATTGCCCTGGCGCTCAGCCTTGCCGATATATTCCATATCGACAAATACACGGTCAACACCATTCTGTTCCGCGATCAGGGCTACTTCCGGCTTGTTGGTGATGTACATCAATTTCAGCGGCATGACGGCAATTTCCTCTTCTCTGTTTGGTGTTCGGGAAGAATCTGCGCTTATTTTGTTTTTAAGGTTGCTCCATCGTTCACATTATCGGAGTTCGAAAGAACTTTCAAGATGGTCATGAAAAAAATCTTGCAATCCAGGCCAAGGGAAAGGTGATCTACGTACCAGTTGTTCAGTTCGATGCGTTTATGCCATTCGACGCCTTTGCGGCCGTGAACCTGTGCCCAACCGGTGATACCGGGACGCGCGTCGAACATATGGAGCTGTTCTTTGGTGTACTTGTCGTATGTCCAGGGGTGATAGGTCAGAGGAGGACGCGGGCCGATCAATGACATGTCACCCCGCAGAATATTCACCAGTTGGGGCAGTTCATCGATGGAGGTGGCTCTCAGCACCTTGCCGACGCGGGTGACACGGGCATCGCCTTTTTCAGAATAGACACCGGTTCCAGTATGCTCCGCGTTTTTGACCATGGAACGGAATTTCAAAATCCGAAATACCCGCCCCTTGTACCCGATGCGCTCCTGCCGGAAGAGGATGGGACTTCCAGACTCGGCATAAATCAACAGGGATGCGATGAGGATGACAGGGGACAGCACGATCAGCAAACAGACCGAGATCAAAACGTCAAAAATGCGCTTTCCGCGCAAACGATAAAAAGAATGGTTCGTATTCAAATTTGTTTCCACCTGCTGTTTTTGTGAAGGGGTACGGTTCTTGCATAAGGACATGTATGATATCTTTAATCACTTCATACTATATCAGACCGTTCAAAAAATGTAAACCATATTGTTCTCTTGTATTCATTATTTTTTCACAAAAATGTGCTTGAGAATTACGATCGAAGGCGCAGGGAACTTTTGCCTGAGTGCTTTGCCCTGTGACACAACATGTGGAAAACCTCAAAAGATTTATGGCAAGATATTGCAGTTCTGGAATTTGGTGCTATAATAGACCCATCCTAATGAAAGAGGTTGATCGCATGAAAAAAAGAATCCTTGCGCTTCTCCTTACCTTCGTGCTGATCGTCGGCTGCTGCAGCTTTGTGGCTTTCGCCGAGGGCGAGGAAGAGACCAGACCCGACATCGTGATCCTCTACACCAGCGACGTTCACTGCGGCATCGACCAGGGCTTCGGCTATGCGGGCCTTGAACAGATCCGCGACGGCCTTGTTGCCCAGGGCAACGTTGTGATCCTTGTGGATGACGGCGACAACATTCAGGGCGAGCCCATCGGCACCATGACCAAGGGCGAGGCTCTGGTCGAGCTGATGAACGAGGCCGGTTATGAAATCGCGATCCCCGGCAACCACGAATTCGACTATGGCATGGAACAGTTCCTGTCCTTGGCCGAGAAGGCCAAGTTCCAGTACATCAGCTGCAACTTCAACAAAGACGGCGAGCTGGTGTTCGAGCCCTACGTGATCAAGGAACTGGGCGGCGCCAAGGTCGCTTTCGTCGGCGTCACCACCCCCAAGACCCTGACCTCCTCCACCCCCAAGTACTTCCAGAATGAAAAGGGCGAGT
>AUXO013266171.1_pt1 | contig 18169 bp, 16 predicted proteins | sample 768731 | NCBI WGS metagenome assembly AUXO01 (sample SAMN02715735, study PRJNA202380) | gut metagenome | biome: sheep rumen | host: Ovis aries | place: New Zealand: Palmerston North
TCGGTGCAAACGGAGTTGCTTAGAAGATTATCTCTATTCATAGAAAAATAATCAATAAATAATAAAAAATGGGTTTGCACCTAGTGTGCAGGCTCATTTTTTGGTAAAATGTAAAAAGATAGTTTTAAGAAAAGATACAGAGGATTATATATATGAAAAATCCAACAGTTTTTATATTGGATGTTGATGGTGTGTTAACAGACGGGGGATTTTATTATTCCGAAAATGGTAAGGTGATGAAAAAGTTCGGAGCCGATGATAATGATGCACTTAGCTTGTTAAGACCATATATGGATATTGTATTTGTGACGGGAGATAAAAGAGGTTTTGAAATTAGTAATAAGCGCATAATGGATATGCACTTCGAATTGCACCTTGTAAGTACGATAAAACGAATTGAATGGATCAAACAAAGATATAATATTAATGAAACAATATATATGGGAGATGGAATATTCGATCACTATGTTATGCGTGAGGTGGGATATTCTATAGCAACAAGTGATGCAGATGCTCATGCTAAAAAATATGCAGACTATATCACGGAACGAACCGGCGGTAAAAGGGCAGTTGCAGAAGCATGCCTACACATAATGGAAAAGTTTTTTTCTGCTTATGATGAGACAAGGTTGCCGGAAGATAATATTAATTATGCAAGAGATTGGACGGTATAATAATCCAAAGGGAATAGGAATTGTGAAGTTTAATACTGTTTATACACAGAAGGGATTACAAGTGAGTTTAAATAATATCTGGGATGAAAAATGTATTATATCACCGTCATTAATATGTCTGGATATGTTGCACTTAGAAGAGCAGATAAGAGAGCTTGAACAATCGGGAATACAAATGCTACATGTAGATATACTTGATGGTCATTTTAGTCCGAGTATGCCGTTGGGATTTGAGACATTGATACAGCTTAGAAAAATAACCGAACTTCCATTCGAGTGTCATGTTATGGCTGATCCTCCGGAGTATTTTGTTGACGAACTTATCGGTATAGGAGTTCAGCAAATAGTGTTTCATGTAGAAACAGCACCGCATATTGATGGTTTGTTGAATTATATTCACTCTCAAGGTGTTCGTGCAGGGTTGGCGCTTAAACCCTCTACGCCTTTGTCTATGTTGGAATATGAAATTGAAAAATGTGATGCGGTTCTTGTTATGCAAATTAACCCCGGTTATGCATCAAGCAAAAATGAAAGTAAGGTTATATTTGCAGAAAGAAAAATACATGATCTTAGACGAATGATAGACGGTAAAAAACTTAACACGAAAATTATAATAGATGGACGTGTGTCTGAAGAAGATATCATAAAATATGGCAATGATATAGTGGATGTTTTTGTCGGTGGGACAACATGTATTCAAAAGAGTAGTATAGAAAAGAGTGTTAGTCATATTATGAAACTTAGAAATGAAGTTATTAGTTAAAAGGCAGGTAGTGTAAATGTCGTATAAAGTTCTTATACCAACAGCTGGCACGGGTTCAAGGCTAGGTGGAATAACAAAGTATCTGAATAAATCGTTGGTTAGTATTGGAGAAAAACCTGCATTATCAAGAATTATAGAATCTTTTCCGAAAGATACGGAGTTTGTAATAGCAACAGGTTATAAAGGTGAACTTGTCAAAGAGTTTATATCTTTAGCATATCCGGATTTAAAGGTTCAATTTGTTGATGTGTTACTTTATGAAGGAGAAGGTTCCGGTCTGGGACTTACAGTACTTACTGCTAAGGAGTATTTGCAGGAGCCCTTTGTTTTTTGCGCATGTGACACAATTGTGACAGAAGAGATACCTGCACCAAGTTATAACTGGATAGGATATGATCATCGTGAGGCACTTAACAGGTATAGAAAAGTTCATATGAACGAAGAGGGAAATGTTATCGAGTTAGATGAGAAGGATGCAGAATATGGAGAGCTGTCAGAACCGTATATAGGTCTTGCTGGAATATATGATTATGAGATTTTTTGGAAAGAAATGGAGGAAGGTGGTCAGATAGCCATAAGCCAAGGAGAGTCATATGGGTTAAGAGCACTTATTAAGCAGGGATTAAAAGGTGAAAAGTTCACATGGTTTGATATAGGTGTTACTGTAGAATTAGAGTCAACAAGAAAAAGATTTGAAAATCCTGACGCACCTAATATTCTTGAGAAACCAAATGAAGCGATATGGTTTTTGGATGGACATGTAATAAAGTTCTCAGACGATACATCATTTATCTCAAACCGAGTTAAGCGTTCAAAAATATTGAAGGGCTTTGTGCCTGCTGTTGTAGGGAACACAACGCATATGTATTGCTATGATTATGAGAAAGGAGATGTATTATCAAAATGCATTTCAAAACCGCTATTTGATGAATTGTTAGCTTTTTCAAAAGACTTTTGGAAGATAAAGGAATTAAATGCAGAAGATGAAAAAAAATTCAAAGCATCTTGTATGAAATTCTATAAAAACAAAACATATGAAAGAATAGAGCTGTTCTACAGAAACTTTGACAAAAAAGATGATGCCCGAATTGTTAATGAAGTTGAATATCCAATGCTTGAGAGTATCCTAAAAAAAGTAGATTGGGACTATATAGCTGATGGTCTTCCGGGACAATTTCATGGTGATTACCATTTTGAAAATATTATCTACGACAAAGAGAGTGCACAATTTAAGTTTCTTGATTGGAGACAGAGCTTTGGGGAATCTCTTGATATAGGAGATATATATTACGATTTTGCAAAGCTAAACCACGGAATGATAATCTCGCATGAACTTGTAGCGAAGGATCTATTTAAGGCTGATTGGAATGATGATGTGTTATCGTTTGATTTTGCAAGGAAACAATCGTTGGTAGAATGTGAAAAGATGTATTACGAATGGCTTGATAATAATGGCTATGATTCTAAGAAAGTAAGGATAATGACGGCTTTAATATTTCTTAATATCTGCGCGTTACATGATTATCCATATGTGTTGTTGCTATATGGGTTAGGGAAGCAAATGCTGTATGAAGAAGTATATTTACAAGATGAAAGAGGAGAGTAGTGTTGTCTGAAACTGTGATAAAAGAGCAATATAATCAAGAAGTGAAAACGGTATTAAATGAGATTGATACAGCACTTCATTCAATAGATGCTGACGAAACGGAGAGACTTATTGAAGATATATGTAATGCTGACAAAGTGTTTTTGATAGGCGTTGGGAGAGTAATGATGTCACTACAGGCTTTTTGTAAACGTCTTACACACTTGGGGATAGATGCTCATTGTGTGGGAGACATTACAGAACCGGCAATGACAGAGAACGATATACTTGTTGTGGCGTCAGGTAGTGGTGAGTCAATTATTCCTGTTGCGATAGCCAAAAAAGCAAAAGAACTGAATTGTAAAATGGTTATTCATATTGGCTCTAATAGATTAGGAAGTATGAGTAAATATACTGATTATATGGTTAGAATACCAGTACAAACAAGATTGGATTTAGATGACGAAATAAAATCAAAGCAGATTATGACATCGCTGTTTGAACAAGTGTTGCTACTATATGGGGATGTTTTGGCGATGCTAATAATGGAGAGGAAGAATATCAATTTTGATAAATTGTGGAAGTGCCATGCAAATTTAGAATAACAAGAATAATCACACATATATATGAGGATAAAAATAGGTATGAAAGTAGTTTTTATTAATTTGCATCATAATAACTTTTTGTTGAACAATTATAGTCAATTGATATCGGGCTATAAAATAAAGACTTATAAGCATAAGTTTTTATTAGATTTTTTTATCAACGGTAAAATTGAAATTGTAAACTTGATAGTGTCCAATAATGTAGACAACGCTGAGGTGGAAAAAAGAAAAGCAGATTATGTTTTTGAAAAGAATAATGTCAGGATAGGCTCTATTAGAAATACTTTTGATACAGACGTTGTAGATAGTATGGATATATGTTTTGTATATTTTCATAATTATACGGAATATATTTATTCAAAAAGATTAAAGTGTAAAAAAGTATTAATGAGTAATCATTTTATAAGGGTTAAGAAGGGGCAGTATTTTAATCTTTATGAAGATGGTTTTGTAGCATTTGTTGGCGAGACTGATTTTTCTGAAAATGCATTTGTTAATACTTATTTTAACTTAAACAATGTAGAAGTAGTAGTTTGTCCATATATATATACAAAGAGGTTTTGTCAAAAAAAATCTCTTGATGAAAGAAAGAATAAACTTTTGGCTATAGGAACACTTTCTACTGTAAAAGGAATAGAGGAATACTCGGGTTATGTAGATTATTTTGAAACAGAATGGGTTCAACCCTTTGGGGCAGAAATAAAAAAAAGACAATTTTTTAATCGAAGATGGCTAGATTCAGAGGTGTCATATATTAATCAAGGACATATGAGCGAAAAAAAAAGTGATAGCGTTCTAATTAAAAGTATAAAAAGAATGTATAATTCTAGTCATGAACGGCAAGGGAAATACTTATCATATGATATAGTGGATAAATACAATGAGTATAAGATATTTGTAAGACCAGAAGAAATGGTTGGAAATCCCTCCATTAATATGGTTGAGGGAATGGCATGTGGAACAGTTTATATGGGGGCTAATAAAGATATGTATGAGCCTCTTGGAATGAAGCCAGGAATACATTATATTTTATATGATGGGACATTTAAAGATCTAAAAAAACAATTTTTATATTACATTAATCAAAAAGAAAGGCTAAGTGAGATTTCTGAAAGAGGGAAAAATCTTGTTAGGGAAAGGTTTGAACCCAATATTGTTGCAAAAGATTTTTGGGAGACCATAAAACAATTATCAAGTATGTCATAATGAATTAATACACACAAGAGAAACGATAGAGGATAAATATATGGGAATTAAGAGAGAATATTTGGCTTCACAAGATATTATAGAAGTAGATGGAAGAATAATTGTTGCAAATCCGTATGGGAATAGTATATATCAATACGACGCGAAGGATTACAAACTTTTATGTAGCGCAAATGTCGAACATGAACAGAATAATCAACAATTGTTGTTTATGAAAAGTGAGATAATGGGAAATAAAGTATATTTTGCTCCATATTTCGCAGAAAAAATATGTGTTTATGATTATTTAAATAACAGCACTGATTCTATCAGTATTGAATTATTTGAAACTAAAGAAAATAACAAACAGGAATCTAAATATATGAATATATTTAAGTATAAAGAGTATATTTATTTTCTTGGGTATAATCAGCCATCAATAATAAAACTAAATACAATTACGGGAGAATTAAAATATATACGGGATTGGTTAAAAAAAATAAATGTAGATGTTGATATATGGGGATATTTTTCAAAAGGGGTAAATATAGTTGGTGAGAAGGCATTAATACCTTTAGGGTGTGCAGGAAAACTCATAGAATTAGATTTGCAGACAGACACTACAAAAGTAATAAATGCAAGTTTTAGTGATGAATTGAGTGGAATAGGCGGAATTTCAACAGATAATAATGGAATAATATGGGTGACGGCAAGAAATAGTAAAGAGCATATAATAATTGCGTGGAATAAAATAAACAACACACACAAAAAATATAATCTCCCAACACCAATTTCAAATACGTGTATGTATTATGAGCCTATCATTTACGAGAATGATATATTAATAATGCCAGAGACGATGGATCATGCATATATATATTCGAATAATGAAGATGCGTTTTTCATTAATGGTGATATAGATGAGGTGATTTCGCCATATAAAGGAAGTAAGCTATTTGGTTCATGTGTGACAAGCTTGAGAAGAAATGGAAATAGTTTGTATTTTTTTTCCACAACGGACTATAAATGGAACAAAGTTGAGTTGGAAACAGGTGAAAGGGAAAAGTTTAGTTTAAAGAATAATCAAAAAGGAAAAGACGATTACTTATCAGTAATTACGAATTTAATTGATGAAAAGAATGTTTTACAAGAAAACGATGTCGAATTAGATGATTTCGTAAGATGTGTAAAGCATGGCGATTATTAAGGTGAAGTTTTTTGCAATGAATAAAGAGCTAGAAGTTTTAATTAGTGGCGTCTAATAGTAAATCACAAATAAATAGTTGGAGATAAAAGATGTCCGTAATTGATAATGATAAATTCAAACAAATATGTGAAGATAAGCTTGAATTCGTTCTAGATAAAGCTAAAGATAAAAAAATTTGGATTTACGGAACGGGAGCGGGTGCAAGAATAATAGAAGAGATGCTTGCTAAAAATGATATTCCGGTTGAGGGATTCATTGAAACAGCACCAGAGAAGGGTGTTTTTTTGCAAAAAGACGTTGTTGCCATCGAAGAATTTAAGGCTGACAATGTATTTGTTATGATAAGCGTTAGAGAATATGATTGGTGGGTATTAGATTCATGTATTAAGATTGGTATTGATTTGGAGGATGTATACTATTTTGCGGCAGGAAATAATATAAATCGAGAAGATGTTGTATATAACGGCTGTCATGTTGGACGATTTACTTATGGCTATGAACATTTACTGAAATATTATCCGTTTGCTACTAGAATAGGTAGATACTGTTCGATAAATGGAACAGCAAGAATATGGAATAATCATCCAACTTCAGCTGTCACAACTAGTCCAATACTGGATCATCCTGAGATGCTTCATTGGGAAGAGTTTCTTAAATCGCGCGAATATGTGAATAAATACGGAACGAATCATCATAATATTAACTACGAAGATAGTGCAATACGCAATAATAGAGAAGTTATTATTGGAAATGATGTATGGATAGGTGCAAATGTCGTAATATTACCGGGTGTTAATATTGGAGATGGGGCTATAATCGCTGCTGGAGCGATAGTTGCCAAGGATGTACCGCCATATGCTGTTGTTGGTGGTGTACCGGCTAAAATGATAAAGTATAGATTTGATGAGGAGACCATACGATTGCTTATGGATATAAAATGGTGGGAGTGGTCGCACGAAAAAATAATGGATAATATAGAATTGTTATATGACGTAGAGTTGATTAAAGAATGTGATGTATAGAGGTAAGAATGGTTAAATGTGTGAAAAGATTAAGAATTGTAATAAGTATTTTAGCTTTTATAACTATGTTTGCTGCAGTTGTTTATTGTTGTTTCAAAAAAAAAGAAACACAAAAAAAAGAGATTATAGCGAAATGTTTAGATAAAAATCTATATTTTGTTCATTTGATGGATTTGTGGATAGACAATAAGCAAAATGGACGAGAAATAGCTAATTGGCTTTTAAATAATGGATATAAAAAAATTGCTATTTACGGAATGGGAATATTAGGGAAAAGACTCTTAGAAGAATTGTATGATACGAGAATTGATGTTAAATATGGTATAGACATCAATGCAGATCGTATTAATGTAGATATCGATATGCTGAAGCCTACAAGTGATATGAAATCTGTGGATGTTGTTATTATTACATGTTACGAAGATAAGGATGAGGTAATAAACATGATGAGGAAGACGTTGAATTGTCCTGTTTTAGATATAAAATATATTTTAGAGCGTTGTTAGTTTGATAGGAGCAAAAATGAGAACAAAACTATTATGCATATATCTACCGCAATATCATGCGATCCCTGAAAACGATTTTTGGTGGGGGAAAGGTTTTACAGAGTGGACAAACGTTAAGCGAGGGAAGTCATGGTATCCGGGTCATTATCAGCCTAGGACTCCTTTAAATATGAATTATTATGATTTGTCGGATGGTAGAGAGTTAGAAAAGCATATACATATGGCTAGACATGCTGGGATTTACGGATTTTGTTTTTATCACTATTATTTTGATGGGAAAACTTTGCTCGAAGCTCCAATAGAATATTATAGAGATAAGTCTTCTGAGCAATTTCCGTATTGTCTGATATGGGCGAATCAGTCTTTTTCTAGAACATGGTATGGCGTAGATGGAGATTTTGAACTACTTTTAAAGCAGAAATACGGAAGAGAGCCAGAGTGGAAAAAACACTTTGAGTATTTGCTTCCGTTTTTTAAAGATAGCAGATATATTAAAATAAATAATAAGCCTCTATATATTATATATTTACCACAAGACATACATGCAAGAAAAGAAATGATCCAATACTGGAATGAATTGGCAAGGGAAAGCGGATTTGATGGAATTCATTTGGTCGCGATGAATACAAGTAAAGAGGATATGTATGATTTTTACAATTCGTATATGTACTTCGAACCAGCCAATGAAATACAGCGTGATGCAACATGGAGAACTACAATATCAGAAGTAAAAGAACGTTTATCCAAAAGAATGGACATCGATAGAAAATCTATAATAAATTTTTTCCTCGCTAACAATATATATACATACAAAGAATTATGTAAAAGAATAGAAAGAAAGAATCGGAATAATTTTGGGCAGAATATATATCCTGGAATGTTCGCAGGATGGGATAATACGGCAAGAAAAGATTCATCAGGATTAATTGTAAGGAAAAGTAATCCCAAAATATTTGAGGAGCATGTTCGCAACATAATAAATATTGCAGAATACAATGGTATGGAATATGTGTTTTTAAACGCATGGAATGAATGGTCCGAAGGAGCATATGTTGAACCTGATGAAAGATATGGATATGGGTATTTGCAGGCATTGAGAAAAGTATTAGTAGAAGAAAGGTTATAATGAGTAAAGAGCGGATATTTATTTGGGGAACGGGAGACATAGCATCAAAGACTTTTCAAAAATGTTTGACGATAAATCAGTATGATGTTATGGGATTTGTGGACAATGACAATGAAAAATGGAACAAGAAGTTTCTTAATAAAGAAATAGTATCGCCACATCACTTTTATAATATTTGGGATAAGACCACAAGAGTAGTCGTATTAAATAATTCGTATGAAGATATAAAAGAACAAGTTTTACGAGATTATCCAAGTGTTAATAGTTTTATCGAGAATAGATATTACTTTTACAAGAAAAGTATTATGAAGCGATACAATCATTCTTTGGATGATGAAATATTTAATATTATGGGATATTTGAATGAACATCCACTTGATATCTTCAATTATACTTTTAAAGAAACATATAATAATTTAGAAGTAGATATATATTTTGATGACAGTAATGGGTTATATTATGTATTGTATGATGGGAAAAAGATGTACTTTTCTCGTAAATTTGATAATGTAAAAATAATAAATGAGTATTATAAATCTATATGTATTGAACAAGATTCTGAGTCCCCACATAGGTATTTGTCAGATGATTTTACAGTTAATGAAGGTGATGTAGTTATTGATGCGGGGGTCGCGGAAGGGAATTTTGCGTTAAGTATTATAGATCGTGTCAAAAGAATTTATCTTATAGAAGCCGATCCACTTTGGGTTGAAGCGTTGCAATATACATTTGAACCATATAGAGATAAGGTGTTTATTATAAAAAAATATGTTACGTCATATAATGAAGGTGAATTTGCAACAATTGATTCATTAATTGATGAAGGAGTTAATTTTATAAAAATGGATATAGAAGGACAAGAACATGAAGCATTAATAGGGGCTTACGAATTATTGGAAAAATCATGTGATTTAAAGATTGCTGCATGTTGCTATCATAGTGATTTTGATCAGATTCTAATAGAAACTGAATTGGGAAAGCATAATTTTGAATGTACGACGACTAATGGATATATGTGGTATCCATATACTAATCGACAGTCATATGTATCAACAAAGCTTAATAGGGGAATCGTACGCGGTGAAAAATTGTAATATGAGCGAAGCGGAGATGGGGAAATGGCTGACAAAGTGGTGATCAGTATTATCGTGCCCTTATATCATGGGCGAAAATATCTAAAGAAACTACATGAAATGATTAGGCTTGCCGCTGATAAAGCAAGTGAAGTGGCGCATATTGAATGGATTATTTCAAGTGATGACCCAGATGAGAGGATAGAACATCTAGAGGATGAAGTTGTAGATATTGTAGTGGTTAATACAGATTATAATCGGGGTATTCAAGGGGCTCGTGTAATTGGTCTAGAGGCATCATGCGGAAATTATATAGTTTTTTTTGATCAAGACGATATCCTAACCGCTGATTATTTTATAAGTCAGCTTGAACATATTGGCGATGCTGATGCAGTGGTTTGTGATGCGTTAAATTATGGATATCCAATGTACCCTTCTGGTAAGAGAACAACTCTAGAAGAGTGTATCACTAAGGAATTTAATCTGTATGTAGACAGCGGTTTTATACCGGGGCAGGTAATGATTAGAAGGAATAGCATACCTAGGACATGGATTAACAATTGGTTAAAATATAATTGTTGCGATGATTATTATTTGTGGCTTTGCATGTACGCAGAGAATAAGGTGTTTGCCGCCAATCTCAATGTTTTATACGAGCATTCCTTCTCGGGCAATAATCAAGGGTTTGACAATCTTGTCTGGCATCAATCAACACGTGAGATGCTTGATATTATACATGAACAAGGACTTTTTAGCAATGAAGAGGAAAAAGCGCTTGAGAATACTGCAGAGAAGGCGCTTGAGGTAGTGCTATTTAATAAAAATGTTGTTGGTAAAAAGTGTGAGATATATAGACAATTGTTGTGCTTACATGAAAAAGAATTGCATCTAGAGAGTTATTTTGTTGAGAAAGGATATTACGAAGTAGCAGTATATGGCGCAGTTATAGGGATGCATGTGTATGAATTGTTTAGTAGAAGTCAAAATATTCATATAAATTGTATTATTGATAAAAACTCGGATTATATAAAATGTGATATTCCCGTTGTTACACGAGAGAATATACCGAGTTCTACGGATTGTATAATCAATACGCTTATTAAAGACGAAAAAGAAGTGGAAGCTTATATTAAAACAAATTACTCCGACATAGGAGTGATAAGTGTCTCACGTTTTCTAAATGATGTTATTAATGATGGGTAGGAAATTATTATGGACAGACCGATTTTAAGCATTATTGTTCCTGTATACAATGAGGAAAAACATTTAAATGAGTGCGTGGATAGTATTCTTGCGCAGTCATACAATTCGTATGAATTAATACTTGTAGATGACGGTTCGACGGATTCGTCACCCCTTATATGTGACAAATATGGGGAAAATGACAAAATCAAAGTGATTCATAAAAGCAATGGTGGGATTGTAAGTGCAAGAAAGGCCGGTGTTTCAGTTGCGATAGGACAATATATAGGCTTTGTAGATTCGGATGACTGGGTTGATGAGTTCATGTATGAAGATATGATACGTGTTGCCGAAGAAACGGGTTCAGATGTTGTGGCAAGTGGTTATATTAGGGAAAATAAAGGAGCATCGACTGTTTTATTTAACCAGTGTGATGAAGGATATTATGACAAAAATAGGATGCAAAAAGAAATATATCCACGTATGATTGCATATGGAACGGATTGGGTTAATCAACGTTTAATTCATCCACATATAGTGGACAAAATATTTAAAGCAGAATTAATAAGACCCATAATTGACCAGGTCGATGAAAGGATTATCTGGTGCGAGGATATGGCTACGGTGTATCCAGCCATACTTGAGGCCGATGGCATTTATATTATAAAAAAAGCTTATTATCACTACAGAAAAAATGAATCTTCAGTTTCTTACAAAATAGATAGAAGAGCTTTGGATCTCTACCCCCTAGCCATCAAGGAATTACTGAAAACCTGTGACAAATATGGCGGTAATCTTGAGAAGCAATTAGGTTACTGCTTTGCTTTTGATTTGGCCGAAATGCTAAGAATAGTATTCGGAATGAACTATCACAAGTTTTATCTTTTCCCTATTTCTCTGTTCGACAAGGGAAATAGTATTGTGATATATGGAGCTGGAGCTGTGGGATGGTCATATTATAATCAAGCAATGAACCTTGATTTCTTTGGGAGAGTGACATGGACGGATTCAAATGATGAAAAGCATAATGAAATAATAGTATCACCCAAAGATGCGTTTAAAGAGACATATGACAAGATTTTAATAGCAGTAGAAAATGAAGAGGTATCTATACAGATAAAAAAAGATTTGATAGAGGAATATGGTGTGTCGGAGAATATAATACTTTGGAGTAAGCCGCAGATTGTTGATGGAACCTTTTCCTATCATTACGATTGATGATTCAGAGTATGCGTAAAGGAGTGTATTTACATTATGACAAGAAACGAATTTATCGAATTACGAAATAGGGTTGAGCAGGGTGATGGTTCTTCATCTTCGGATGAAGCCAGGCTTAATAATTATAAAGTGGATAACGCTATCATCATGGCTGCCGGATATAGTGCCAGATGTATGCCGTTATCTGAAGTTATGCCTAAGGGTTTGTTCAAGGTTAAAGGAGAGCGACTTATCGACCGTGAGATTGAACAGCTAAAAAAAGTAGGGATAGATCAGATTATCGTTGTAACCGGATATAAACACGAGATGTTCGATTATCTCAAAGAGAAATACGGAGTAATTCTTGTTCATAACGAGTTTTACAATAAGTATAACAATATTGGATCGTTGTATGTAGCAAAAGATTATATGGCTAATTCATATATTTTGTGTTGCGATAATTATTATGCGGATAATGTTTTTCACAGATATGTCTATGAGCCATATTATTCTTGTGTATATTCAGAGAAATTTTGTGATGAGTTCTGTGTTACGGGGCTGAATGAAGATGGCTACATAACCGGAATAAAGAGAGGAGGAGATCGTTCGTGGTACACCATAGGAGACTGTTACTTTGACAGAAACTTTTCCAAGATATTTCTTGATTTTTTGGAAAAAGAATGGGATGAACCCGAGACTAAGAATTTGTTGATGGATGATTTTCATATCAGACATATAGATAAGCTCCCGCTCTATATGGAGAAGCGGGAATCTGATAAGGTATATGAGTTTGATACAGTTCGAGAGATAATAGATTTTGATCCGGACTTTGTTGAATTCCAGAAAGAAAATCTTACTTCAGATAGCGCTGTTAATCAGGTGGTTAATAAATTCTCGGAAGTGAAGGCTTATCACTCTGTGCCGACTGAGCAACAGTTTGGAAGGTTGCATCTCAATGAGAATCTGTGGGGACCATCTCCAAAATGTCTTGATGTACTTAAGAGCATAACAATGGAGGATTTGTATCTATACGATCTAAGGAATAATGACGAACTTGTAGAAGCTCTTTCTGAACAGACAGGCATATCTGATAATAACATATTCGTACATAATGGTTCATCTGAAGTAATCAAATCTATATTTACTATTCTGTTGGGCGAAGGAGACAAGGTGCTTATACCAACTCCGGGCTGGAGCTACTATAAGAGTGTTGCCGATGTGAAATTTGCCAAATGCGTAGAATACAATGTACTTGAAGAAGTTGATACATATAGATATGACATAGACGATATTCTGAATAAGGCAAAGGAGCATACTCCAAGGATTATCGTTCTTACCACACCGCAGATGCCAACGGGTTGCGATATACCATATGATGATATAAGGAAGGTAATAAGGGAGAATCCGGAATCTGTAATTATGCTTGATGAGGCATACTGGGGATATGGAGATGATAGTAATGAATTTGAACATGATCTCGTAATGACATACAGTAATGTTGTGATAACAAGGACATTTTCAAAGTTTTACGGACTTGCAGATATACGTATAGGGTACGGCTTATGTAGTTATCCGTTAAGGCAGACAATAGGGCTTGACCTACCGCTCTTCCGCTCAAGTGCTATTAGCAGAAAAATTGCAATTGCAGCTATAAAGGATACTGAATACTACAATAAAATGAAGGCGGAGTCACTAGTAGTAAGAGATTGGTTTTCCGATGAACTTAACAAGCTTGACGGGGTAAAGGCATATAAGACTGCTTCCAACTTTGTTTTTGTGAAAATAGATGATGTTGATCCCAGGACAGTACGAGCATTTATGGAGGAAAATGGAATTCTAATTAGATTGTTTACCGACAAGGATGCTTTGAGACTTCGAATAACTATTGCGCCTAAAGGAATAATGGAAAGAGTTCTTGTACAGCTGAAGAAGGCATTGGATATGTAATTGTCAAAGAATGGAGATAAATAATACTAAATGAGTCCGGAAAGATTAACAATAGAGAATTTTTCTCGAATTGAGTCAAAAAACATATATTTCGTAGGGTTTTCTGCCGGTAATATAGAACACTTTGTTGAGTGCTTTCCACATTTCGTTAGTAAGATATGTGGGATATTTGCTGTGCTAGATATAGATGAACGAACGCCTTTAGAAGCAAATGTTGCAGAGGAGACATATAGAGTTAAGGCGCTTGAAGGAGTTGTCTCTTTAGATAGGAATAATGATGTCCTTGTTATTATGTATGAATATGAGAAGGAAGCATATGAAAAAATATTGAGCATTCTGGGTAAAAATAAAATAGACATATATTGGTTTCCGGACAAGGCAACAGAGACAGAACTTGATTACAGAAAAAAATATAGGGATTTAAAGTTAGAGGATATAATTCTTTTTAAAAGCAGCTCGAGACAATTCGTGTATGGCGAGGATTTTAATGATAATGCCAAGGCGCTTTTTGAACATATGATTAATAATGGATATAACAAAAGGTGGAAACTTGTATGGCTGGTATACGAACCGGAAAGTAAGGATTATGATGTATGGAAACATTATGATAATGTTGAATTCATAGGTGTACAGGATAAAGAAGCTGAAGATACAGAAAGAAAAGAGTTATATTATAGATATTTGTGTTCTGTCAAGTACGCGTTTGTTACGGATGATGAGTCGTTTTTCAGAAGAAGGAGAAGAGACCAGATTCTTGTTCAATTATGGCACGGTGATGGCGTAAAGGGAAGAACACGATTCAGAGTAATGGAGAAAAGATTTGAGTACATGGTGTGCACAAGTTGTTTTTTTGCAGAAGTGGACTATAAAGATTTTGGACTCAGACGTAATCAGATGTTACCGTGTGGTCTCCCAAAGGATGACTGGGTTTTGTCTTCCGACGATGATGATAAGCGATTTATAAAAAATAATAAAGGGTTCGATCATTATATCTTGTGGGGACCGACATTTAGAAAAAGTGTTAAAGGGCTTGAAATCCTCGATGAAAATGTGGAGATAAACGAGACGGGTTTACCGATATTGAATTCTTGGGAAGTCTGTAATGAATTAAATGAGAAATTAAAATCTTTGAATTGTTTGTTGGTAATAAAGCTTCATCCTGTAGCAAATCTCTCAATTTACAGAGAAATAGCCTATTCGAATATTAAACTGATGACGAATCAGGATTTGTATTCGATGGGACTTCATATTAATCAAATAATGCTATATTTTGACGCCTTTATTACAGACTATTCTTCTGCAGCAACGAGCTATATGATACTGGACAGACCTATGGCGTTTACACTAGATGATCTTGATGAGTATGATAGTAGCAGAGGGTTTGTTCTAACGCCTGTCAGAGACTATCTGCCCGGTAAAGAGTTATATACAGCTGAAGATATGACCGAATTTATAGAAGATGTGTGCGAAGGAAGAGATAAAACGGCAGATAAAAGGCATTTGCTATGTGAGAAGATGATTGATTACATGGATAGCAATAATTCTAGAAGACTTTTGGATAGTCTTTCGATTATAAAGTGAAAGTGGTGCGATGATGTTAGATTTTAAATACGAAGAAGAGTATAGAAAGCGGTATAAAGATACACCGCTTGCGGATATTATTATTTTTAGAAGCGGACCAATGGCCAGTACGTATATAGAAGGAATGGATTTTGATGACAATTCGAGGGCGTTGTTTGAATACGCACTTAAAGTTGGTGTTAATAAAAGGTACAAGCTTGTATGGATTGTAAAGGATCCTTCCGAGTGGATGGATAGATTCAAGAAATACGAGAATGTTTTATTCTTGTCTTGGGAAGATGCAGATTCAGAAGATATGGTAAAGAAAGATAACTTTTTCTATCATTTGTGTCTTGCCAAGTATCTTTTCATGACGGATTCCTATGGATTTGCCTTAGGATGCAGAAAAGATCAGATTAGAGTGATGCTTTGGCACGGATGTGGTTTCAAGGCTAGGCTCAGTCTTTCTTCTAATGAGAATAACTATGAATATTTCACTGTAACTGGGGAAGAATATGCCAAGACCTATGCTAAGAATTTTGGGCTTAGAGATGACCAGATGTTAGTTACAGGACTACCGAAAGTAGATTATATTTTTCATCCGGATCCAAATTGGTTGGAGAAGTTAAACATAAAAAAAGCAAAAAAGTACGTTTTCTGGCTTCCAACCTTTAGAAATATAGATAGACCGGGATTTGAGAGGCATAACCATACCAAACCCAAAGGCGAGACGGGTTTACCCATGGTGGCATCCATGATTGATATGAGTAAATTGAATGATTTGCTCGTAGAAAATAAAACCATGATGATTATCAAGCTTCACCCTATGCAAGACAGAAAACTAATAGGTGATTTTTCATGCTTTACAAATATTCAGCTATTAGAGAATCATGATTTGCTAAAGCAAGATATACAGCTTAACCAGATTCTAGGATATGCTGATATGCTGATTAGTGATTACTCATCAGTGGCGGTGGACTATCTGGTAATGGATAGGCCTATAGGCTTTACTCTTGATGATTTTGACAGTTATGAAGAGGAACGAGGTTTCGACTGGCCTGATGTAAAGCCGCATCTTCCGGGAAAGGAACTATATAGTTTCGATGAAATGTATAATTATGTGAAATCTGTCTTGGCGGGAATTGATACGGGGATTAAGAAACGACACTCTATTTGTGAAGAGATGCAGAAGTATTGCGATGACCAGAGTAGCAGAAGAGTGCTGGAAACTCTCGAGATAATATGAAGATGAGATTTTGGAATAAAAAATTTGGGCGTATAAGGGATGTACCTAAAATAAGGATAGAATGGAGGGCATTACAATGTTAAGTGTTTTGAATGATTTCCGTAAAATATTAAGTGAAACCATGGTTTCCTGTATGGACAAGCGGATTATACTTTATGGATATGGTTATACGGGCCAGTTTTTGAAATGGTATGCTTCGTATTATCATTCTATAGATGTGGATTATGTAGTGACTACAGATTGGGAGTCTAAAGGACCGTTTGAGCAAGAGCTTTTTAGACCAACTTTTTTGAGATTTGATTATAAAGACTCGAAGAACTGTGTGGTTTGGCTAGCTGTTCCATATCAGGGTGAGATAGTAAAAACATTGGAAGAGGAAGGATTCAGTCAGGATGCCATATATAATTTTTATAAAATGATATATGGTGATGATATAGAATGGCCACATATAGAGACAGATGTCTTTCATCAACGTAAGATGGGACTAAGGGACATACAGTTCCTAGAATATTTGGAATGGAAATACGACTGCAATTTTGTAACGAGGGTTAATAATACAGATTTCAAAGATATTAATCCGGATAAAGGAGCTCCTTTTGTGACAAATACGCAGAAGGAGATATTTGAAATATTTGATAAAATTCATCATAGACCGAGTGAAAGTGATGCAATAATGGACATTGGATGTGGAAAATGCGGTGCTATGCTGTCACTTATGGATTATGGTTTCCCATTTGTTGGAGGCGTTGAATACGAAACTGGGTTGTACGATGTGGCAGTTGACAATTTGAAAAAGCTAGGTCTTTATGATAATCAGAACATAGAACTTTTTCATTCTGATGCAACCAAATTGACCACAGAACTTGATAAATATAATTGGTTTTATATCTTCAGTCCATTTTACGAAGAGATATTTAAAAAGTGCATAAACAATATTATTGACAGTATACATAGAAAAAATAGGAAGGTTCGGATAGTATACGCCAATCCACATTGCTATAAAATGATAGAATCAACAGGGGCGTTTAGGCTTATAAATCAGTTTACATTTACAAGCAGACAAAGAGTTGTCAAGGTTTATGAGACGATTTGATTATTGAAAAACCATCCCATTTCTACACATGTGTCGGAGGACTGGGATTTTGTAATGGACTTTACACAAAAGAATCATGAAGACTCTTATCAAAACAGATATCGGGGGTTTGTGTCTGAACGTTTAACTACGTATTTCTTCGAGAGTCGGAGGGATAAGTATAATCTAGTGTATTGTAATAAGAATTTCCTAAATTAG
>AUXO011454204.1_pt1 | contig 18152 bp, 29 predicted proteins | sample 768731 | NCBI WGS metagenome assembly AUXO01 (sample SAMN02715735, study PRJNA202380) | gut metagenome | biome: sheep rumen | host: Ovis aries | place: New Zealand: Palmerston North
GCGGCTTCCGAATGGCCTAAGACTTATTGTGAAACATCAAAGTCTGGAAAAGGAATCCATCTTCATTATATTTATAAGGGCGACGTTTCAAAGTTGTCCAGAATTTATAAAGACCATATTGAGATCAAAGTATTCACTGGAGGCTCAGCATTACGTAGGAAGCTATTTCTTGCGAACGACTATGGTATTTCTGAATTCACTGGTTCGTTGCCTTTAAAGGAGGCGAAACCGGTGTTAAATTGGGATGGTATCAAAAACGAAAGAATGCTTCGAGTAATGATAGCAAAAAATCTGAACAAAGAATACCATGACTTCACAAAGCCATCGATGGATTATATTAAGAAGTTGCTGGATGATGCATACGCGAGTGGTATTCATTATGATGTTTCTGACATGAAAGCTGCTGTTCGAACGTTCGCAATAAATTCCTCGAATAATGCAAAATATTGTTTGGGTCTTATGCGAGACATGAAATGGAGTTCCGAAGAGGTGGCTCCATGCTTGGATTTCGATAAAGACACAATTATATTCTTTGACGTCGAGGTATTCCCCAACTTATTCGTACTGTGTTATAAGATAAGGGGCCAGCAAACAGTCGCTCTTATAAATCCAGAAGCAGCTATAATCGAACAGCTTTGCAAGTATAGGCTCGTCGGATTCAATAACAGAGAGTACGATAATCATATTCTCTACGGAAGACTGATGGGTTACACAAACGAACAACTTTACAGACTGAGTAAACAGATTATATCGGGTCAGGGCGGCAAATTCCCGCAGGCCTATAATCTGTCTTATACTGATATTTATGACTTCTGCTCTGAGAAGATGAGTCTTAAGAAATGGGAGATCAGACTCGGCATTCTGCATCTTGAACTTGGTCTTGACTGGGACGAGCCCGTTCCAAAAGAGTTATGGCAGAAGGTTGCTGACTACTGTATTAACGACGTAGACTCTACAGAAGCAACATTCGATGCAAATATTGGAGACTTTACAGCCAGACAGATTCTTGCTGACTTTGCTAATATTCTTCTTGAGAAAGAGCAGTGTAATGAAAACACTAAGACAAACACTCTTACAGAGAAGATTATATTAGGCAACGACAAGAACGCAAAGGACCAGTTTGTATATACCGATCTTTCTAAGGAATTCCCTGGATATAAGTACGATGTGTTCAGTGGAGTTTCAACGTATAAGGGATATGAGACTGGGGAGGGTGGTTTCGTAATGAGTCGCCCCGGAATGTATTTCAACGCATGGACGTTCGATGTAGCTGGAATGCATCCTAGTTCTGCTTTTGCTTTGAATATATTTGGAGACAAGTATACTAAGCGTTACAAGCTTATATACGATCTCAGAATATTGATAAAGCATGGAAAGCTTGAGGAGGCTAAGGAGCTCTTTGATCACAAGCTTGACAAATACCTTGATGATCCAAAAATGTGCAAGGCTTTGTCTAAGGCTCTTAAGATTGCAATCAACTCTGTATATGGTCTCACATCAGCACACTTCGATAACGCATTCAGAGATCCTCGAAATATTGACAATATCGTTGCTAAGAGAGGCGCTCTGTTTATGATCAATCTTCTTGAAGAGGTTGAAAAGCGGGGAGGTAAGGTTATTCATATTAAGACAGACTCAATTAAGGTCGTTAATCCTACTAAGGAGCTCGCAGACTTTATATTTGAGTACGGTAAGAAATATGGATACACATTCGAAGTTGAGCATGTATTTGATCGTATATGTCTTGTCAATGATGCAGTATATGTGGCATATCTTGGTAAAGAAGACCCAGATGCTCCAGAGACATGGACTGCTACTGGTACTCAGTTTAAGGTTCCGTATGTGTTTAAGACTTTATTTAGCAAGGAAGATCTTACAATAAACGATTACTTCGAAGTTAAGGAGTCTAAGGCTGGAACTATATTTATGGACTTCCGTGACGGTCTTGAGGATGTTTCATTCTGGGAGGATCTCAAGGAATATCGTCGTAAGCAAAAAGCAGGAATGAAGATCACAAAGAAGGCAGCAAAGATGCTTGAAGAGTTTGGATATTTATCAGATGAAGAACTCGAAGAAAGGATCGCTGCTGGTCATGACTATCACTTCGTTGGTCGAGTAGGATGCTTTGCCCCTGTCAAGAAGGGTTATGGAGCAGAACTCGTAGCGAAAAATGCAAAAACAGGTAAATTTGGTGCTGTAACAGGCACTAAAGATATGGTATGGCTTGAGGCAAGTACCCTTGTCCAGAGAGAAGACAAGTGGGATATTCTTGATAAGAGCTACCATGAAGAACTAGCCAGAAAGGCTATTGAAACAATCAACCAGTTCGGATCATTTGAAGGCTTCGTTAGCCGTGATGGTGTTCCGTTCTAAATAAACCTATCTATATTTAAAGGAGAAATGAAAAATGAATAAGGTACAGCCAATCATCATCAAAGGACTCAATCCCGCAGACATCAGATGGAAGAACTTCACAGGTAGAGTGACAGACAGAAACCAGTACGGTAAGAAGCAGTTCGCTCTGTTCCTTGATCCTGATATCATAGATGTTCAGGCTCTCATCGACGAGGGCTGGAATGTTAAGAAACGTGAGTATGACGGCACAGACAAGCCTACTGAATACTATATAAACGTAGACCTCAACTACAACTACAACGAGCCGCCGGAGATAGACCTCATTATCAATGCTGAGGACGGAGGACAGCCTCATGGCGTTCACCTTTGTGAGGAAGATGTTTACCAGCTTGATGATGTTGTATTCACTGCATGCAATATCATTGTAAGAGGCTGGTGGTCTAAGAATAGGTTCACTGGCGAGTGGACTCTCAAGGCTTCTCTTGCAAGACTTCAGGTATGGTCTAACCCTGATCACTACAGACTTGCTCTTGAAGACTTCGATAACGAGATCGGTGACGTTATATTCGATCAGGATGACGCTCTTGAGGAGGCAATAGATAACTCGGATGATTGAGTTATTTGATGACCAGAAAGAAGCTCTCTCTCGTCTGAAGTCCGGCTCCATCTTATACGGTGGGGTCGGCTCAGGCAAGAGCCTTACTGGTATAGCTTGGTATGATAAAGAGACATATGAAGCAAAACCAAAGCCTGATCTTTATATCATCACAACGGCAAAAAAGCGGGATAGTGGTGAATGGGAGAATGATATTTCGAAGTATTTTGGATGCTTTATAGATCATTTACCATTCAATTTGAAGATTGACTCTTGGAATAACATCAAGAAATACATAAACGTAAAAAATTCATATTTCCTATTCGATGAACAGCGCCTTGTTGGTTATGGCACATGGACTAAGTCATTTCTAAAAATTGCCCAGTGGAATAAATGGATATTACTGACTGCCACACCAGGAGACTCTTGGATGGAGTATATGCCAGTTATGATTGCAAATGAGTATTTTAAGAATAAATCGGACTTTATCTGCAGACATGTTGTATATAACCGATTTGTAAACTTTCCTCTTATTGACAGGTATGTAAACGAGGCTAGACTTGAACAAATCCGTAATGATATTCTTGTCAAGATGAATTTCAAGCGCAACACAATACCAGTCGAGATAAGGATAAGATGTAGCTACGATAAGGATTTATATTCTATAGTTGAAAAAGACCGGTGGGATCCTTTCGAGAATTGGCCCGTCCAGAATGTAAGCCAGTACTGTTCTCTGCTACATAGAATAGTAAACAGTGACAAGAGCCGAATTGCCAATATTGATAGAACTTACAGGTCTTTGAAACTTAAACGAGTCATTATATTCTATAACTACACTTATGAGCTTGAGATTCTGAGAGAGTGGTGTTCTTCAAATAAAATACCATTTGCTGAATGGAATGGCCAAAAGCATCAAGACGCTCCAACAACAGAAGAATGGGTATATTTGGTTCAATATGCCGCAGGATGCGAAGGTTGGAATTGTGTTGATACAAACGTTATATTTTTTTACAGTCAGTCATATAGCTATAAGCAGATGTGCCAAGCCAAAGGGCGTATCGATAGACGTAATACCTCATTTACGGAGATGATATATTATATCTTTGAGAGCGATGCATCTATTGACAAAGGTATAAACCGATGTCTGGCTGGAAAGAAAGACTTTAACGAACGGGCATTCTATAATAGGCAAATCACATATCATGAGAATCGAGCTTATCAAAAAGTCGCATAATTGTAAAATAAGGAGGCTAATATGACATACAAAGAGTTCATAAAATGGTGTAATGAAGTGCCAGTAGATTGCTTAACCTCAACACAGGCAATTCATATTGTAGCCATAAACACTAAGTTACATAAGACACCATGGTTTAAGCGCAAAAAGGCGTGGGAGGAAATAAATATAAGAGGCTTTGTCGAGAAGGGTCTTGTCAGAGCTGTGAATAATAAGATTGCAATGAAGAAAAAGTAAGTATTCAAGGAGGCTTATATATGAATACACGTATTGAAGAGGCTAAGAAAAGAGTTAAGGATATGAGAACTTTTACGCATACATGTGATCGCTGTGATAACCTGATCATATGCAAAGGTAATCATCGTACTGTTCCAACTACCTACAAATGTGGTATAGATGGAAAGACAATAATAAAGCCAACAGACGAGAAGTGCCAAAACTTTTGCTGCCGCAATTATAGAAGGGATGTGTGATAATGGATAACAGGGCTCAGAGACGCCAGAAGAAAAAGCTTGAACGATTGCAGAAAGATGAAAACAAGATCATGAGGTCTGTATCGTTGTTTGATGCTAAATTCGGAGGTATAAACAACAAACGCGGTAAACACAAAACTCAGTGGCTTGCTAATAAATGCAGTAGGGGGCGGTAATGTGCGTCATCATTTAATAATGGGTATTGTTGATATAGTCGTTGGTTTAGTTCTATTTATTTTATGTATCGTATTAAATAGGACAGAGCGAATTATTCTTACATTTTTTCCAGTAGCAGTTGGTGTAGGATTAATAGCTAGTTATATTTCTAATAGAAAACAGACTTACTGGAGGAATCCTACCAAAAAAGAAATGGCTGAAATAATGGATGAAGCTTTAGGAAATAGCCCAGGACCAAATATTCCAGGAACAAACATTAGAATAAATCGTAAATGCTGCGAGAACTGCTCTTATGTTGAATTTGAAGTTATACGTGGTTCCCAAACAATAAACAAAATATGCAATTATAATCCAGTACGTCCGATAATAGGAAATCATGGTCGTCATGTATGCAATAATTGGTGTCCTGGAGCTGGGTGTGTTGTGCTCAAGATTGAGGAGTGAACAATGAAAGAATATTATGCAAAGGTTAAACCTTGCTGCGATAACTGTGCGTATAAGTGCGGCGTGCAGTTGGGTTCTAAAGATATACCTAGATGGTATTGTAATAAATATGGCCCAAAGAGTCCGCTTCCTGACGAACGCAGCTGTAATGAGTTCAAATTTGATGATAATATAATAAAGCCAACTGTCATTCGTGGTGATTACTTTGTTAAAGATAAGTAAGGAGTGATATTCATGGGTCGGAAACGAACAGGTAGACCGCGTGGTAGACCTGTGATTTATAAGGTATATTGCTTTGAACTTAATATGCTGTTTGAGTCTTGCACGGAGGCTGCTAACTTTGTAGGCGGATTCAGACAGCATATTTGGGACGCATGTGTAGGCAGGGTGGTGACTTATAAAGGTCTCCACTGGGCCTTCTGGTATGATTGAGGTGATGTTATGAATAACTATCAGGATTATATTCAAGCCAAGCCATTGCGAATTTTGGTGTTTGTTGACAAAAATAATAAGCCTTCTGTGAATAAAGTAGTTGGCGTTCTTAATTTTGTCCACGGTGATAACTATGTAGCAAGGTCTATATATATTGATGAACTGTGGTCTCTTAGAGCTATCAATCTATGTATAGATATTTCTACCTATGATGCAATATATATTACTACTGATTCTAAAAAGGAGCGTTCGAGGATTCGTAGATGGATTTATGATACATTTAATTTTGATGCGCATATACAGAAATATTCCACAATATCGCGGCTATATAAACTGTGGTGCATGCGGAAGAAAGAAACATTAGAGTTTTTCAAATCAACGATAGGCGATACTCTTGATTATACAAGAGATGTATTAGGAGGCTGACGATGATTATACTTATATTTTTAGCAATACTATATGTTTTTATTAGTATAATATTCACATACGTTTGTGATAAGTATCTAATTTTGGATGGAGATGCTGTTGCACTAATACTTATATTCTGGCCTTTTGTGTTGTCATTTATGTTTTTTTTCAACGCATTTACTAGTATTGTTAAAAAATTTGCTAACAGAGGGTGATAATAATGGTCAAAATTAAGAAAGGCACTGGATTTAAGCATAATTGCTCTGGTTGTGAGCGGTTCAGAGAATTTGATATAAGCACAACTGGTGAGAAGATACCAATGTGTATATATTCTAATAAGCAAGTAAACCCTGTAGATAGGTGCTTACAGTGGGTGCCTAATGCTATGATGGCATTTGGAGCAAATTTGAATAAGGAGGACTAGCCGTGAAAACAAAAGTTGTAATTACTGATACTGTAGGCTTTACGCTTGGTATGCTTCTTTTTGTCATAGCTTTTGCTGAGTTATTTCTTTTTTGTGTAACGTCCGATCTTGACAAAATCAGTATATTGTTTTTTGCCTTGTCTTTAGGCTTGAGACATATACAAGATAGCACAACTAAAATTAATATTAAGGAGGAAAATAATAATGGAAAACGAGAAGATGAATAATGTAGAGGTTGAGGCTACAGATGATACAAATGAGCAGGAGATACCAGTTGAGGAGCCAAAGTGCGGTGAAATGAAGGTATCCACAATCGGTGTGTGGGGCTTTTATGGTGCGGCCCTTGGTGTAAGACGTAGTTTCAGGAGTACGGAGAAGTGCGATTCTACAAATTGGCGTTATGAAGGAACTGAGGATCGTTATATTCTAGAACAGCTCGGTGAAGAAGACCTCAAGCTGATGAAGAAGCTGGTTCTGAGAGGTACAGATGAAGCTAAGTTTGCCCGTGCAATACATGTTCAGGCAAATATTAAGGCCCCTCTTAGCTGGTGGAAGCAGTTTGACACATATAAGGTTGGTACTGTACGCCTTTCAGACTCTACAATGCATAATATCCTAAAGGATCCTATTACAGTTGAGAATTTTGCGGCTGAATCAATTGTAGATCATCCTATGAGACTTGCTCTGGCTGGTACTGCAACGTCTAGAACTATATTTATGATCACAATTCAGACACTTGAGATGCTTCGGATCAACTGGTGGAGGATGAAAAACACCATAATAGATAAGGAATACCTCGATACGTTCGGTCAGGAGGCTTTTGATGAGGCCGTAAAGAAGAGAAAAGATGGAATGGACACTTGCTGGAGGCAAATTATTGACATGCTGCCCGATTCTTACCTCATGGAGAGCACTGTAGACCTCAATTATCAGGTTTTGAGGAATATTTGCGGTGCTAGACAGGGACATAAGCTCGGAAAAGGAGGCTGGGATGTATTCCTTGAGTGGGCTAAGACACTGCCTTATGCGGAGGATTTGATATTTAATGAGTATACATACCTTGTTGAGTCGTCAAATCCTATAAAAATACAGGATCCTGAGTATATAAGCAGCGTTATTAAGCCTTTTAAAACATATAATTCAGAGGAATTAGGGGTTGATGAAGCTGAAAAAGTAAAAGAAGGGGCAATAATTTACGCTGATAATGAGGTTTATCTGAAGGAAAATGTGCCTGAAGAGACCGAATCTGATGGTAAAAATGAGGATTTTCATGCTGTTGAGGTTGAGAATTGTCCTATATTTACCGAAGCAGACGCTGATATTCGCGAAAATGACTAAAAATTACATATAAAACACCTTCTATAATGGAGAGATCCGATATTTTTCTATAATTTAGGAGGTTATTATGAAAAATTTAAGTTGGAAGGCTGTTTTAAAGAACGATGGTGATGGCGTGATCTCAGCTTGTCTTAAGGTGAAGTACAAAGATAATGTATGTAAATCTTTTGTACCAGACATCAGTAATGTGACAGTTGACGACTACGACGCATCACTTAAGAAGGAGCTTAAAGCAGTCTTCGGAAAGAAAAAAGGTAAAAAGATATTCAAACAGGTGACGAAAGATTTTATGGAACTCTAAAATTTATGCCCCGTCGTAAAACACGGGGTGTTCTTTTTCATAAAAACGGCCTTATATTTAAAACACGGGGTATTGTGGAGGTGATTTTGTGATTGAACTAATAAAAGAAGCCTGTTTAGTAGGTATTCTGCTCCCAATTGGAGCCGGATTATTAATAAAAGGGCTTCAAATTATTGAGTTGTTCATATTTTCGCACCTAGACAAGGGCCCCTGACAAGGGGTTTCCTTGTTATTTTACGTAAAAAACACTGTGTATTATGAAGGAGGTGATATTATGGTTGCATTCGTAATGTTGATTTGCTTCCTCGTAACTAGCTTTGGCTGGCTTTATGAATCATACAAGTCAACTGAAAAACAAGTTGAAGAGGAAAAAATCAGAAAAAAGAGAAAACACTATAATATTGACGTTCGATAAGAACAAAAGAAAGGGTCTGTTGACACAAAAATGGTGAACACGGACACTTTCTTTATGATTTTAGGAGGTAAATTATGATAAAATTAGTAGTTGTGACTGACAAAATTGATGATTTAAGAGCTTATTTGGACGTAAATTACCACAATAGGTTCTCTATTTGCGGCGATAATTGCTGTAAAGATATGTATGTTGTGTGTCTTGTAGAGACTCCAATGATACGTTTAGATGAGCTTTTGATGATGAAAAAGTATGCTGGAGCGAAGGATATTTCGGTTATAAGCATTATTTAAAACACAGCATATTGTAGGAAGGAGGTGTTCTATGGAAGAATATACTGTGTCGCATGTTGCAGCAATTCTTGGAGTATCGCGTCAGATGGTGTTAAAATATATAACTAACGGTTATCACGGCGTTAAGTTAAACGCTAGAAGATACCGTAATCGGTATGTTGTAACTAAATCTGATCTCGACTATTTTATTAATCGCTGCTTCGAAAGAAGTATGTTCCGCCGTTATTGGAACATGTAAATGACGAAAAATGGAGTCCAAATTTGGCATATTTTTGCTGAACACGGACTCTATTTTTTGACAACTTTGTTGTTTTTGTGTATTTTTATGACAATTATGTTGTCAAAGTGGATTTTTGCGAAAAATCGAGTTTGTATACTAAAGTTGTCAAAAACGGCCAAATCCTGCCACTTTTTGAAAAACTGTCATTTTCATTTTGACAAATTTTTGACAACAAAAGTATACAAAAAACGCCAAAAAACGCCCTTTTTGGCCTTTTTTTGACAACTTTGTTGTAGAAGCGTCAAAATGCCACTTTGCTTTTAAAAAAAATCGATTTTTTATTTTTATTATATAGAAAAGGATTTTTCAAAAAATTTTTGTCTTTTTGTCTTGGGTTTGACAACTTTGTTTACAAAGGGTATTTTTACAGTTTGAACATGGTGTTTAGTAGGAGGTGATATTATGAAAAACACTTTTACAAGTTATCAACAAGACGGTTGTTATCTAACAATATTGTTAACATCCAAGAAAGAAGTAGATATTCATAACGTTATGAACATTATTATAAGTGAACTTGTACTAGAAAGGTTTATCGTTTCAACCAAAGTAACTAAAGTTAATAAAAAGATAAGTGGCTTTGGAAAAAACCGTAACTTCTATTCGTCAGTAGAATTTATAATAAATAAAAACTTTATGGGCATCTATGATAGAGATGTTAACAGCATTAAAAAGAGATGCAAGCTGTCGTTTGTTGGTATTGAGGTAAAACCAAAGTGCAAAGAAGTAAATTACCAAATTTTATAATTATATAAGGCTCCCGTAACACGGAGCTTTATTTTTCAGTTTAAACACAGTGTATTATGAAGGAGGTGATTGTATGAATAGACAATTCCATGGTAAATACTATTATGTGGAATTTGTTAAACATAGTACAGCGAGAAAGATATTAAACTTTATAAATTGTCAAGAAGAATTTGAAGACGGAGAGTTTCGAATAGTGAATGACTTTTATATAGTATCTAAAACTCCTGTGCCAATGTTTAGAGGGCCACAATATCGAGCATGGGAACGAGTTAAACGATATGTGCAAAAACTTCATAAAGAGGGTTGGTGGTAAAACACCGACTCTTATTTTTTGCTTTCATAAAAAGGTACTATTTTGTCACACATTTAAAACACGGAGTATAATAGAGGGGATAAAGTACCGCCTTGTAAAAGAGGCTAAAATAAAACAAATGCGGTACTTGAACTGCTCCTATATTTTTTTTGTTCTAAGGGAGGCTAACTTTATGAACAGAACAGTCGCGCGAGAAAACGAGTACCAGCAAGGACTCAAGAAACGAATCAAAGAGCGCTTCAAACACGCAATCGTTGCAAAGCTAAACCCAAATGATATCCAGGGAATCCCAGATCTCGTTGTTATATTCAAAAAGCACTGGGCTTTGCTTGAATGCAAAAGAGAGGCGGATGCTTCAAAAAGACCAAACCAGGAGTTTTATGTTGACTTCTACAACAAGTGGTCTTTTGCATCATTTATAAGTCCTGAGAATGAGGAGGAAGTTCTAAATGCGATGGAACAATCATTCTCGACTTAAAGACTGTCATGCGTTCTTATCTCCATCTCAGCATGGATGGTTACGGTACGATGACGAAAAACTTACAAAAACATTTTACAACAAACAAGCAGCCATTATAGGAACCGAACGGCATGCGTTTGCTGCAAAAGCTATTGAGCTTGGTATTAAGCTATATTTGGATGAAAGAAGTCCAGATACTTTGGCAATGTACGTAAATGACTCAATAGACGAAGGAATGACTCCTGAAGTTATTCTGTATGTAAATGACTTTGCTTTCGGTACTGCAGATGCTATATTTTTTGATCCAGACAGAAAGATCCTGAAAATATTTGATCTTAAAACCGGAGGCATGTCTGTTGTAAAAGTTGACGAAAATGACAACTATGTTCTTGAGCAAGTGGAGATTTACTGTGCATATTTCTGTATGGAGTATCACATAGATCCATATGAGCTGCAGATCGACTTACGAATTTATCAAAACCAGGAACGATTTGATGAAGAACCAGATCCAGAACGAATCGTGGAAATTATGGGATTGATAAGACATAATTCAGATATTCTATATCGCCTGAAAGGAGAAAGAGCACCATGATCGACGAAACAAATTCTTTAGAACATTATGGAACACCGCGCCATTCAGGCCGATATCCGTGGGGATCAGGAAAAGACCCTCAGAGATCAAAGGATTTTCTGCAGAGTGTAAGAGATCTTAAGAAAGAAGGAATCTCCGAAGTTGATATTGCAAAAAGCATGGGCATGAATACTGCTGAGCTTAGAGCAAAGATATCTAAGGAGAACGCCTATCTTAAATCTGCTAACATGACAAACGCAGCTAAGCTTTACGAAAAGGGTGTATCAAAGTCTGAGATATCTAGACGACTCGGAATCCCAGTCACAACTGTAAGTCTATATTTAGACCCAAGCAGGCAGCTCAAAGAAAAAGGCGATAAAACCGTTACCGATGTTCTTAAAGAGCAGCTCAAAGAGAAGCCGTTTCTGAACACAACAAAAGGCGCCAATATATATCTTGGTGTAACAGAAGACCGAATGAAGAAGGCTTTAAAGAATCTTCAGGAAGAAGGATATTCTGTAAACGAGGTGTACGTTGAGCAGCTTGGTACTGGAAAGAGAACCACTCTTCGTATATTATCCGAGCCTGGTGTTTCTAAGAAAGAAGCTTGGGAACACAGGTATGAAATCCAGCCAGTCGAAGGAGTTATTTTCCAGGACAACGGTATTGACGGAGTAACTAAAGCCGGCGGCCCTCCTAAACAGATATCTATGGATCGAGTAGCCATAAGATACGCTGAAGAAGGAGGAACCAACAAAGATGGTGTTATCGAGATAAGACGAGGTGTCAAAGACCTTGATCTCGGTGATGCTCATTATGCTCAGTGTAGGATAGCTATTGACGATAAAGAATTCGGAAAATTATTTGCTAAAGGAATGGTAGTATATTCTGACGATATTCCTGAAGGCAAAGATATTCTTGTCAACTCAAATAAGAAGATCGGAACTCCTTTAGGCGGAGAAGGCGGAGTTCTTAAATCCCAAAAAGATAATCCTGACAACCCGTTCGGCTCAACATATTACAGAAAAGAATATGAAGACGAAAACGGAAAGAAACAGCTGTCGGCTCTCAATGTTATGAACGAAGAGGGCGACTGGAACAAATGGTCAAGAACTCTCGCTTCTCAGGAGCTTTCAAAGCAGTCTGTAGGTCTTGCAAAGCAGCAGCTTAACATAGCAAGAGATCTCAAGCTTGATGAGTATAATGAGATTATGAGTATTGCTAATCCAACTATTCGTAAACAGCAGCTTATTGCTTTTGCGGATGAATGTGATTCAGCAGCTGTTCACCTTAAGGCAGCTTCTATGCCTAGACAGGCAACTGCAGTTATTTTACCAGTTAATTCTCTTAAAGAGGATGAAATCTATGCGCCTCGACTTGATAATGGAGAGTCTGTTGTTCTTATAAGACACCCTCACCAGGGAAGATTCGAAATACCAAGACTTACTGTAAATAATAATAACGCAGAAGCTAAGAAAGTAATAGGTAATGCTTCTTTTGATGCAGTTGGCATTCATCACGAAGTTGCCGTCCAGCTTTCAGGAGCTGACTTTGATGGTGATACTGTTCTGGTTATTCCAGACAATAGGGGTCTTTGGAAAAATGAAGCCCCCATCAAATCATTGCAGACCTTCGACGCAGATATTTATGCCAATCCAAAAGATGTTAAACCTGCTTGGAAAAAGGGTAGTCAGCGCGAAGGTAGAGAAATGGGAATGGCTTCTAACCTTATAACAGATATGACTCTTAAGAATGCAGAACCAGAAGAGATAGTTCGAGCAACTAAGTATGCAATGGTAGTTATTGACGTTGCCAAGCATAATCTTAACTACAAAGCTGCATACGAAGATCTCGATATTGCATCTCTCAAGAAAAAGTACCAGGCTGAAGGTGGATCGTCTACCCTTATTTCAAGATCTAAGAGCCCAACAAGAGTTACCAAGAGATCTGAAAGATACGAAATAGACCCAGAGACAGGCGAAAAAATATATCTTCCGGCGAAAGACGCTTATTACAAGAATGCAAAAGGTGAACTTGTACCAAGGCTTCAGGAAAGCACTAAGATGGCAGAAGCCAAAGATGCGAGATCTCTTATTTCGCAAGAGCATTTCGCTATGGAAGAGGTATATGCTGATTATGCTAACTCTATGAAAGCTCTTGGTAACAGAGCTCGAAAAGATAGCTTATTTATTGAGGATATACCATACAACCCTTCTGCTAAAAAGGTGTTTAAAGAAGAAGTTGACTCTTTAAATTCTAAACTGCAGAAGGCATATTCTAATAAGCCCCGTGAGCAGCAAGTTCAGCTCCTGGCCAATCAAGAAGTAGAGAGGCAGGTAGCCGATAATCCTGAAATCCTTGACGATAAAGAAGGCTATAAGAAATTAAAAGGCCGTACTTTAACAGCAATGCGCTCAAGAATGGGTGTTAAGAAAGAGTCTATTCAGCTTACTGAAAAAGAGGTAGACGCCATCCAATCTGGAGCAATAACCAAGACCAAATTAAACGAGATACTGGCTAATACAGACGATGCTGAAATAAAGAAATGGTTTATGCCACGTAAAACAACAGAGCTTACCCCTGCTAAGATAGCAACCGCCCGTAGTCTGTTGAATTCAGGGTACACCCTTTCTGAAGTATCCCAGAACCTAGGCGTCTCTATGACCACCCTCGAAAATCAACTCCAGTAGAAAGGAAGAATGCGGTATGTATGAAAGAACTCTTGTGACAACAGCTGACAATCCATTCAATCCTTTCAAAGACTTTGCTAATTGGAAACGTTGGGATGAAGATCATGGTTACTTTACTTGGCCTTACTTGCTTCGTGTAGCAAAGCTTTCTGATTCTATGTCAGACCGTGAGGCTGATGATGAACTTTCAGCGGCGTCCGAAGAAATCATTAGATTCAACTTAACAGGAAACTACAAGAAAGTTTCTGAAAAAGTTTCTTCACAAGATTGAATCTTTGAAATTGCAAGAAAAATAATAAAAATATTGAATTTTGTCAGCAACTGAAGCTCAATAACTGCTTGTGCAGTGCATGGTGCCCTAGGGGGAGGGGTCTGCCAAACTACCCCCACCCCTAGATCGCGCCGGTCTTTATATTTTCCCCAGAGGTATTTTTTGAAAACTCACTTTTTGCTCAGGAGGGCCTATCCAATGATTTATTCTAATTGAGAGTTCCCTGTTTGTTGCTTCTATACTTTCTAAAAGCAGCCATACCTCGGAACTCGCGCGATAAGTTACAAGGTCAGATATTTCGGACCAACTTAAACTGTTTCGAAACAGAGCCTCCTTTCGATACGGATAATTTCGAGAGCGATGGCTGCTTTTAAAAACTATAGAATTCTCAACTAAAAAGGAGGCTAACTTTATGGAAGAGGATGAAATCTTAGAAAATAGTAGAGTAAAGACTGCAAAAGACGTTGAAAACGAATTGATAAATTTGTCAATCAACAGAGCAAGAGAGCTTATACAGTCAAAGAAGCCACCAGTTCAGCTTCTTCTACATTTTCTTAAGCTTGCAACCGAGAAAACAATGCTCGAACGTGAGAAACTCAGGCACGAGAACACGCTTATTGCAGCTAAGACAAAGTCTATTAAGGATTCTAGCAACATGCCAGAACTTATTAATAGAGCTATAGCAGCAATGACTGAGTATGAGATTCCTCAGGATGAATATTATGATGAGGAGTTACAGTGAGGCTTTGAGTTTTCCAACTTTTGAGGAACGATTGGTATATTTGTTATGTCACGGTGTTGTGTCTGACGAAACATTCGGAACTCTTCGTTGGATGAACCAAGAATTGTACAAGTCACCGGAGTGGCTTGAGTTTAGGAAGCAAATAATATTAAGAGACGAGTGTTGTGATTTAGCTCATCAGGATTATCCACTTGACGGGTACTATGACAAATCTCTTAACAAAGTAATCAACACAAATCGTATTAGTGTACATCATATAAACATTCTTTTACCTGAAGACCTCGTCAACAATTCAAGACGAATCTTCGATCCAGAGAATGTTATAACAGTGAGTGGTCAGACTCATCGATATATACACTATGGAATACCTGGAGATCCTCCTACTATTGTAGAAAGGATTCCAAACGATACTTGCCCTTGGAGAAGGTGATTTCAAAATGGATTTTGATTCAATAGAAAGACTGGCTCTCAAAAATTACCTCGAACATCACGGTGTGAAAGGTCAAAGATGGGGTGTACGTAGGTATCAAAATAAGGACGGATCACTTACTAAGGAAGGTAAGAAACGGTATTCTGTAAATGGTAAAATAATACCCAAGGGTAGTTCTTTTTATAGGATATCATCAAACAAAGAAGAGAAAGAATCTCGTGATTACAAATATGTGTCATGGCTAAATCAGGATCGAAATTATTATAAAGGAGTATATTCTCAGGACATGATGTTTGATCCAATGAAATATACCATCGACAGCTATGCCAATTCAAAATTAAAAGATATTGTGAAAGATTTCAACAAATCTGGTTATCACCTATATGAAATAGAGTACAAAGCAGCAAAAGACCTTGTTTCACCAAATAAAAAGCAGAGGGTTAAGGCTTTTCAAATGATGATCGAGCAAGATCCGTCGTCTATAGACAAAATACGTAAAGTCCTTCTTCAGTCTAAATTTCATGCTAAAGATGAAAAAGTAGCAGCTGAAATAAATCGTGTATTGGATAAAAACCAATATAAGACAATTAAAGACATTCCTAAAAACAAGCGTGGCTTTCAGTTAATGTCGGCTGCATTAAATGACGAGAACGAAGTTCGAAAGCAATATTTTGCTATATTAAAAAAGGCTGGCTATGATATAGTAACAGATGATAACGACGCCGGTGAAATAACAAAATATCCCATGATAGTAATAAATCCATCCCAAGCTATTCAGAGAGTACAAGCTAAAGAACTAATGGCTAAGGACATTGGTGAAGCATTTAACGAGTGGGCTAAATCCGTAAACAAAAGTGATAATCTAGGAATAAAACCCATTGATAAATCGGAATGGGAATAAAGAGGTGACTCGACATGTCCGAATTCAAAATAAAGAACTGTAAAAAACTGACATTACGGAAAGATCTATGTGATGAATCGGCCGTGTTATACCTATCTAAGAAAGACCGATTCTATGTAGACACATCTAAAGTCTACTACGATTTTCAAAATACATCAATGTACAAAGCAAAGCTTTACTATGGTAAAGAAGGTTATGTAGCAAAGGAAGGAGTGGAGGAAATTGTCAAACTCAATAATGGAAGAAAGTATCCTGCTTACAATAAGAAAGTTCCGAGTAGGAAACGAGGATGATTCATCGTTTGATCCTGATTTACTTTCATCAATAAACACTGCACTCATGATTCTCAACCAGCATAATGTTGGTGCTAGAGGATTTATGATAACAGGACCTGACGAAACGTGGTCTGATTTCCTTGGTGATGATTTCAGTCGACTTCAGGGAGTTGTAACTTATGTCGATTCGTATGTAAGACTCCAATTCGATCCTCCGTCGTCGTCCTATCACACAAGCCTTTTAAAAGAGACAAGAGACGAACTACAGTGGAGGCTTAATGTCTTAACTGATCCTAGCATAGAATAAGGAGGATAAGACGATGAATTTCGATCTTTCAGCATTTTCTTTCAAATCAGACTTCTACACAATAACACTTCCAATGTTTATGATGGCCGTGGACATAGTAACAGGCTTCTTAAATGCTTGGAAAAAGAAACAAGTCAAATCTAGCGTTATGCGTACTGGCCTAGCAAAAAAGATGGGCGAGATTTGTGTAATACTTATAGGCGTAGCTCTTGTTAAAGGAACTACTGCGCCGCACTATATTTTAGCAGGATTGTCATTCTATATAATCCTAATGGAAACGGTTTCTGTTGCCGAGAATCTCGACAAACTGGGCGTACCTATACCAAAGTGGTTTAAAAAGGCAATTGGAACTCTCAAAGATACAATTCAAAATGGAAGTCCAGTAAAGGGAGATGATAAAGATGGAAATGACTCTCGAAGCGGTAAGAAAAAATCTTGAATACCTTGAGCACTATGGTGTGCCAGGACAAAAGTGGGGTATAAGAAGGACTCCAGAACAGCTTGGCCATATTCTTAAAAAGAAAAACGCCAGGTATTATGGTAAGTACAACGCTGCTGTAAAAAAGATAAGTAAAATTCAGGGCGCCAAAACAATAGAGCAGCTGTCTTCTAAGGAGAAAGCGAAGATAAGTAAAGCGATTGAAAAATCACAAGCCGCACTTAAAAAGATCCAGTCTAACGAAGATAAATTTGCTCCAAAGATAGAAAAAGCCCAGCAGAGACAGGATGAGTATGAGCAGAAAGCAGCTGAGAAGAAGGAAGTAGCTGAAGCTAAAGCCCAAGCAAAAGCAGAGAAGGAGCAGATCAAAAACGAAAAAGTCAAAGCCAAACTCCTTAAAGATCCAAACTGGGATGAGGTTTATGAAAACCGACATCTATTTTCTGATACAGAGTTAGACACTATAACTAAGAGGATAAGTTCCGAGCAAAAGATGCGAGAGGCTTTGGAATCTGACAGTACATTTAATCGTATGGCAGACAAAATGAGGACCCTTACTGATGTAGCAGGAGCAGGCATCGATCTGTATAATAAAGCAAAAAGTATAAAAGACATATATGACGCAGGAAAGCAGAGCAAAGCGTATGGCGAATTAAAGCAACTAATGGCCGACGGTAAATACGCAGATGTTGTTAAGAAATCAGCAGTAATATCTGACAAAGATATTGAAAGCTTCTCTAAGAGAAAGAAACTATTGGATTCTATGCGAAATAAGTCAGTTCCTAATACTAAAGATACTAAAGATACTAAAGATACTAAAGATACTAAAGATACTAAAGATAC
>AUXO014272857.1_pt1 | contig 18152 bp, 15 predicted proteins | sample 768731 | NCBI WGS metagenome assembly AUXO01 (sample SAMN02715735, study PRJNA202380) | gut metagenome | biome: sheep rumen | host: Ovis aries | place: New Zealand: Palmerston North
TATAATAAAAGATTTATATAATTATAGAGAATTATTAAAAACTAATATAACAAAAGATATAGGAGGAAAGTATAAGCATTCTTTTTTAGGTATTTTATGGTCATTTATTAATCCACTATTACAAATTACAGTTTATGCATTTGTATTTCAAGTTATTTTAAAAAGTAATATAGAAAACTATGCAGTATATTTATGTTGTGGATTAATACCTTGGCAGTACTTTTCAAATGTCGTATTAAGGGGAGCAGCCTCTATAGTTGATAATGGGAATATTATAAAAAAGGTTTATTTTCCAAGAGAAATATTACCAATTTCTCTTGTAAGTAGCGAAGGAGTAAATTTTCTTATTTCTACAATAATAATTTTAGGATTTGTTGTATTTGGCGGAATTGGATTATCAAAATATATATTGTTATATTTTCTAATACTTCCTATACAATATATTGTATCAATAGGAGTAGCATTTGTAACTTCCAGCATAACTGTATACTTTAGAGATTTGCAACATATTTTAGGAATAATAATACAACTAATGTTCTACGGAACACCTATTGTATATTCAATTGATTCGGTACCTAGCAATTTTAAGTGGTTAGTTAGATTGAATCCAATGTCATATTTAATAGAAGGATATAGAGCAATTTTTTACAATAAAACATTACCTAATTTTAGTGATTTAGGAAAATCTTTTATTATAGGAATTGTTTTGTGTGTGATAGGGTATATACTATTTAAAAAGTTAGAAAAAAGGTTTGCCGAAGAATTATAAAAATAGAGGTAAGAGATTATGATGGATAAGGATGAAATTATAATACAAACTTTAGAAAATGAAAATCAACTGTTGAAGCAAAATATAAAAAAAGAAATGAATAAAAATGAAGCTTTAATAACAGAAATTGATGGATTAAAAAATGAAAACGAAAAGCTAAAAGAAATTACAAATAAAGAGAGGGAAGAAAAACAGATGTTGGAAAACAGATTAAATAGAATTACAAATTCCAGAAGTTATAAAATATACAAAATTCTTTTTAGAAGATAGTATTTGAGAGGACAATGATATGGTAAAAAAGAAAATTGCAATTATAATTGACTCAAAAGGATGGGCATTTGATAATATTGCAAATAAAATCAAGCAAAACATTAATGAATATGATATAGATATTATTACCGGAGAATACTTTGAAGGAAATATGATAAAACTATTTCTATGTTGTAAAAACTATGATTTAATTCATTTTATGTGGAGAGGCTATCTATCTTTGATGAACAAAGATAGATTGAATGAATATGTTAATTCATTAGGAATGACATTTGAAGAGTTTGAAAAAGAATTTGTTTTTTCAAAGATAATTACCTTTTCTGTATGTGATGAACTATATCTTGATGGAGAAGATAAATGGAGAACAAATGAAATTATGAAATATGCAAAAGGATATTTTGTTTCTTCAAAAAGATTATGGGATATATATAATATGTTTAACAAAAAGCCATATACAATAATACATGATGGAGTTGATTTAAAAATGTTTAAGCCTAAGAATTTAGAAAGACTTAAAGATTTAAATAGAAATATTGTAATTGGCTGGGTTGGAAATAGCAAATTTGTTGACTCTGATGGAGATAATGATATGAAAGGAGTAGAAGGAATTATTAAGCCTGCTATTGAAGAACTTCAAAAACAGAATTATAATGTTTCTTTAAAGTTAGCAGATAGAGCTATAAAAAAAATAGATATAAAAGATATGCCAGATTTTTATAATTCAATTGATATTTTTGTATGTGCATCTAAAAATGAAGGTACGCCGTTAACAGTTTTAGAAGCTATGGCAACAGGGATACCTGTTGTTTCAACAAATGTAGGAGTAGTTCAAGAAATATTAGGTGAATATGGAAAAAAATATATATTAAAAGATAGAACCGTAGATTGTCTAGTTGAAAAATTAAAAGTATTATTAAATAATCAAGCGGATTTTTTTACACTATCACAAGAAAACCTAAATCAAATTAAACAATGGGATTGGAGTGTAATATCAAAGCAGTATCAAAGTTTTTTTGAAAAGTTTTTGTGTAATTAGTAATAAGGTAAGGAAAACATATGAATGATGATAAATTCTTTTTTAACTTTAATAATCAGCCAGGATTAGAGTTAAAGAAAAATGAAAAAGATATAAATATTAATCCAAAAGTATCAATTGTAACATCATATTATAATTCAAAAAAATTTATGTGGCAAACAATAAATTGTGTATTAAATCAAACATTTCCATTTTGGGAGTGGATAGTAGTGGATGATGGAAGTACAAATAAAGAAGATATAGATTTTTTAGAAGAAATAAAAAAAATTGATGATAGAATAATAGTATTAAGAAAAGATAATGAAGGTTTAGCAAAAGGCAGAGATTATGCAATAAAATATTCCTCAACAAGCTATATTTTACCATTAGATGCTGATGATTTAATTGAACCAACTTTTATAGAAACATTATATTGGGCACTTGAAACAAATCCAAATGCATCTTGGGCGTTTACAAATTCTTTGGGATTTGGAAAATATGTATATTTTGCGGATGAAGTGTTTGACAGTGATATTATGAAAACAAGAAATCAAATTACAGCAACAGCTCTAATTAAAAAAGAAAAAATTTTAGAGCTTAATGGATATAGTGTTGCTAAAAGATATGTAAATGAAGATTGGCACTTATGGTTAAGAATGCTTTCAAAAGGATATTTTCCTGTTCAGTTGAATTATTATGGTTTTTGGTATAGAAGAAGGGAAAATAGTTTATTATCAGAAGTTAATGATGAAAAAAAGGAAGATAATAAACTTAGATTAAGGGATATAAAAAATGAAGCAGATAAAATAAAAAAAAGAGTAGTTTCAGTTATATATATAAATGAGACCAATCAAGACATTAATAAAGAAGAATTAGAATATAATACTTTTGACTATAGTGGTTTGAAGTTTAAAAATAAAAAAGAGGCAGTATTGTATATTATCCCTGAAATTGGATTTAATAGAAAATTACAAAAAGAAATAAAAAAGAAATATAAGAAAAATGATATATATATTGTATCAATTGAAAATTCTGAAAAATCTCAATATGCAAATAGACAAAACTTTGAAAGATATGCGACTATCTATAATCTAACGACATTTTTGAAAAGAAAAAATTTCAAAGCGTTTATTGAATATATTATAGATACTAGAGAAGTGAAAAATATTTATATTTCAAGTCAGTGTAAAGAAAAGGAAATAATAACGAAGAATTTAAAAGAATTCGAATTTTTTAATTATTCAAATAGTAGTTTTTTATATTATTTTAATATTATTAAATATAAAGTTAGTAAATTTATTGTTATTAGAGCTATTAAAAAGATATTTAGAATACTGTTAAAAAATGAAAGGATGAAGTATTAAATGAAGATATGGTTTTTAACTGGAGAGTTTGCTCCAGAATTTGGAGGAGGAATTGGAACATATGTAGAAAACTGTGCTAAAATGTTTGCTAAAGCAGGTGATGACGTTACAGTAGTTGTTAGAAGTACAAAAGAGAATAAAACAGAAAAGAGTAAAGATGGTTATAGAATTGTAAGATTTTTGCAAGGAGAAGGTGAAGAGTACACTTTTCTAGGATATGATAATGCCATTGCTTATCAATACTATAAAGTAATAATGGATATGATAAAGAAATATGGAAAACCAGATATCATTGAAATGCAGGAATATAATGCTTATGGACAATATATTATTCAAAATAAATTGATGCTTAAAGAAGAATTAAAGGATATACCTTTAGTTGTACATTTACATACACCAAGTTTTGAAACATTAAGAATAAATCAGTTTAATACATATGAGGCACCATTCTATTGGATTGGAGAAATGGAAAAATTTTGTATTAAAGGTGCAGATGCATTGATTTGCCCTAGCCAATTTTTAGCAGATAAATTACAATATTTAGTAAAAGAAAAAATAAATGTTATAAATTTGCCATTTGATATTGATGAAGAAGAATTAGCAAAATATAAGGATTTAAAACCGGATAAATCTCAAAAAAAGACTATTTTATATTTTGGAAGAACTGAATATAGAAAAGGTGTAATCCAAATGTTAAAAGGTGCAGAGAGACTTTGGAAAAAAGGACTTGATTTCAAAATTAAAATCATTGGTGGGGATACAAAACTTGAATCTAAAGGAGTATTGATTGGAGAAGAGTTAAAGAAAAAATATTCTAAATATATAGAGAATGGTAATTTGGAAATGCTAGATCCAATACCACACTTAGAGCTAATACCACATATTTTGTCTGCAACAGCTGTAACAATACCATCATTATATGAAAACTTCCCAAATACATGTATTTATTCTATGTGGCTTGGAAAGCCAGTATTAGTGTCTAAAAGTGGTGGACAAGCAGAGATGGTTCAAGAATCTGGAAAAAATGGTATAATATTTGACTGGGATATAGAGGGTGATTTTGAGAAAAAACTAGAAGAACTGCTATCTATGGATGATAACAAATTATCAACAATGGGAAACAATGCTAAAGAAAGAATTAACAAATTATGTAATATGGATACAAATTTGCAATTGAGAAGAGAATTTTTTGAAAGAGTAATAAGTGAAAAAAACAAATCAAAAGAAATATTCCCATTTGTTGAAGAAATGCCTAAAGATGATTATTTAAAAGTTTATGAGGGTGAAAAAGATTTATTATCTATTGTTATACCATATTATAATCTAGCAAGTACATTGCCTGAAACAATTGAAAGTATAAAACAATCAGAATACAAAAAATATGAAATAATAATTGTAAATGATGGAAGTACAGATAAAGATAGTATTGATATATTAAAGAATTACGAAAATGACGATACAATTAGAATATTAAACATAGAGAATAAAGGATTAGCAAATGCAAGAAATGTGGGAGCAGAAGCTGCAAAAGGAGAATTTGTTGCATTCATAGATGCAGATGATAAAATTGATAAAACATTTTATAGAAAAGCTATTGACATTTTACATCAATATCATAATGTATCTTATGTATATAGTTGGGTTCAATATTTTGAAGGAAGCTCTGCTGTATGGCCAACATTTAATATACACATACCTTATTTACTTTGTGCAAATATGCTTGCAGCATATTCTGTAATTAGAAAAAATGATTTTCTAAATTTTGGGAAAAATAGAATTAAGATGGAATATGGTATGGAAGATTACGATGGATGGGTAAGCTTAGCAGAACATGGATGTTTAGGGGTTTCAATACCAGAAAAATTAAACTTTTATAGAGTTAGAAAAGACTCAATGTCTAGACAGTTTAATAAAAAAATGAGAGTATATTTATATCAAATATCAAGAGATGGTCATGAAAAACTATTTGAAAAATATTCAAAAGAAATATATATGTTGCTATTAACAAATGGCCAACCATTTTATTGGAATAATCCGACAACACCAGTATATTTGCCAAGTGCCGAAAATGGAGCAGTTCAGATAGATGATAGAATTTATAGATTAGAAAGAATTTTAAATACATTTCCAGGAAAAGTTGCTAGGAAGATATATAGAATGTTAAGAAAAATAAAGCATTTTTTTGTTAGATTTAAAAGGTGAATATAGTGAATAAAAAAATAAACAGTTTTTTAGCCGGTATACTATCTTTTATTTTAATGTTTTTTATTTGGCATAAATTTTTATCTAGTGGTAATACAATAATATTTATAATGTTTTTTTTAATAAGCTTTTTATTTTTTAAAAGAGTAATAGAAAATGAATATAAAAGAAAATTTATTGTTACCATAACAATTGCAATAATCTTTTCTGTTATAGAAATAATATGTGGTAGCATAAATACAGACTATACTTTAAGACATGTTTTAAATAAGTGGAGTATACTAGATTTCTTTGGGTATTTGGTTTTAATATGGAGTACAATTTCTTTTATATATAGTGTTAATATTAAAGAAAATAATAAAAGAAAAGAATGTAGAAATCACAAGATATATCAGTTGATATTCGATTCAAAAGACTCTTTTTATATAAATATTATATTGATAGTCTTATCATGGATGCCATATTTTCTCACATATTATCCAGGAATACTAACAGCTGATTCTTGCGTTCAAATTGGACAAGTATTAGGTGTGGAAAAATTGACAAATCATCATCCAATTGTACATACAGGAATAATAAGTATATTTATAAATTTTGGTAAAAATATTGTTGGAAATATAAACATAGGTGTAAGCTTATATATAATATTTCAAATGATAGCAATGGCTGTGATGTTTTCAGAAGTATTGAAATATATGAATAAAAAAAATGTACCTTATATGGTAAGAGAGATTTGTTTATTATATTATATGTTTTATCCAATTAATGCATTATTTAGTGTTATTATGTGGAAAGATATATTGTTTTCTGGAATAGTACCAGTTTATATTATTTTTAATATAGAATTGCTATATAATACAGAAGAATTTTTTGAAAATAAAAAAAGTATTATAAAATATATTAGTGTTTCTTTATTAGTTATGTTTTTAAGAAATAATGGATTATATGTTGTTTTATTAACATTACCACTAATACTTATATCGTTAAGAAAATACTTAAAAAAAGTAGTTATTATAATTATAGCAATAATTGTATTATATTTAACAATAAAAAGTGCAATATTTAATGTTTTTAATGTTAAAAAGCGGCTCTGTAGGAGAACTGCTTTCGATACCGTTACAACAAATCGCAAGGGTGAAAAAAAATCATAAAGAGGAATTAGATATAGAGATACAAACTCAAATTGATGAATTTTTTCTATGTAATAATATAGAAGAAAAGTATAATCCATTATTAGCGGATCCAGTTAAAGTGGAACTAAACAATGGATATTTTAGTGATAATAAAGTTGAGTTTTTGGAATTATGGTTAAAATTATTAAAAAAATATCCTAAAGATTATATAGAATCATTTATATCAAATTCATATGGATATTATTATCCAGAAGCAAAACATTGGGTAGCCAATAGAACAATCGAACTAAATAATCTAGGAATTGTACAAACACCGTTAGTCAAAGGGAAAATAACATCTAAAATTGATTCATATATAGAAAAAAGAGATATACCATTAATATCAATGTTTTTTAGTGTGGGGATGGCATTTTGGATAATTATTATTTCATTTGGATATGAATTGTTAACAAAAAATTATGAGATGGTTATTCCATATGCAATTATATTTATATTATGGTTAACAATTGTAGCTTCTCCTGTTTTTTGTGAATATAGATATGCTTATCCGATGTTTACATCTATACCAATATATATTGGATTAAATTATGTAAAAAAATATAATAAAAATTAAAAAAATGTTTTTTTAAAAAGAAATATGTGATAGAATACATATTGAAATTGAAAAAAGTTTAAGTTTGAAAAAAATTACAATTTTACCTCGTCAAAATTAAATTCTTTTCAAACTTAGTTTGTGTGTTAAGAAAGGAATACTATAAATGATGAAAGTTAAAAAAGATAAAATTATTGAATTTTTTAAACAGCCATTAATATATGTAGTTGTAATATGTATATTGGTACAATTACAGATATATAAAACAATTCCATCATTTGTAATTACAGATGATAGCCATACTTATATGGAAGAATATACTCAAAGTATTTTTAAAGGGCAAGTTGATAGAGCAAGGACACCGTGTTATCCATATTTAATAAAAGCAATTAAGCTAATTGGTGGAGAAGAACGATTATGCAATAATGTTGTTGCTTTTCAAAAAATACTATTTATTTTAACATTGGTATTATTTTATTATTGTGTGCAAAAAACGACGAATAATAGAATAATTACCACTATTTTAACAATTATATTTGGAATATGTCCATTTATAGTTTTTTGGAACATAATGCTCTTAACAGAAGCGCTATCATTATTTGAAATGGTATTACTTTGTTTAATAACAATTCAATATTTAAAAAATCCAAATAAGATTTTAGCTGTTTTAATGCGGAACAGTAGTATTATTATTGATTATGACAAGACCATCAAATATTTATTTATTACCAATATATTTGGTGTTTTGGATTTTAAGATTTATTTTTGACAATAAAGAAAAAAAAGAAATCAAAGAAGTAATTTATGGATTTGTTTCTTGTATAGCGTGTGGAGTGATATTATTAGGTTATTGTGGACTAATGAAAATACAACATGGTTCATTTTCAATTACATCCGTTTCATATATAAATAATTTGGTAACTTGTATTAATAGTGATTCATATAAATATGGTCAAAATCAAGAAATTATAGACTATATAGGTGAAATTAAGGGAGATAGAAAAGATGGAGATATATGCTGGATAGTATTTCGTGAATTAGAAAAGAAATATGATGAAAATGAGCTTAAGCAATTTGCTAATTCTTCTTTAAAAAATGATAATAATTACAAAAAGTTTTTATTAGACAAAACAATAACTTTAGGAATGGCAAACATAGGAACTGCTGGCTATGTAACTAATAAGATAGACTATGCTAAAATAAATTATACTGAAATTCGGAAATCTAATATTACCAATAAATTTTGCACTGGTATATTTAATAGTTATGATATCAATAATATACTTATTGTGGAAAGTTATTAAGTATAAGGAATTAGATTGGTTAGTATCATTTTTTACACTTTCGATTTTTGCAAATATATTTACTTTAATTGTTGGTGCTCCTTTTGAGTCTCAAAGATTATTTTTTACATCAATTGTTCCGGTATTGCTCTTAATTGGATATACAATAAAAAATATTAAGAAAGGAGTAGCTCAAAATGAAAAAAATTAAAGAACTATTCTACAAAGTGTTTATAGAAAAAACAGATGATGTAAGAATACAATTTTTCAGATATTTATTTGTAGGAGGGTTTTCAGCAGTTGTAAATATTGGAGCATTATATATATTCAAAGAATTTATACATCTACACTATTTAATTGCAAATATACTAGGGTTTATATTAGGATTAATTACTAATTATATGCTTAGTAAATGGCTAGTTTTTGCAAAAGAACAAACATTGAATAAAATCTTTGAATTTGCAACTTATGCTATTATAGGTGTAATAGGTTTAGGATTAGATACTTTATTTATGTGGATATTTACAGATAAAATAAGCTTATATTATTTGTTAAGTAAAATTATATCTACAGGTTTAGTATTTATATGGAATTTCATTGCTAGAAAATTTATGTATGTTGTAATAAATAAATTAAGAAAGGATAATTAAAATGGAAAAGAAAAAAGTAGTAATTATAGGAGCAGGACCAGCAGGTCTTACAATGGCACAAGAATTATTAAAGGAAAACGGAAATGAATCATATGATGTGATAATTTTAGAGGAATCACAAGACATTGGAGGAATTTCAAAAACTGTAAAATATAACGGAAATAGAATGGATATTGGAGGACATAGATTTTTCTCAAAAGATGAGAGGGTTATGAAATTTTGGGAAGGACTAATGCCACTACAAGGAGTTAATTCATTTGATGATCAAAAATTAGGAAGAGAAAAACCTTTAGTAGAAGGTGGTCCAAACCCTGAAACCGAAGATGATGTTATGCTTATAAGACAAAGAGTATCAAGAATTTATTATTTGAAAAAGTTTTTTGATTATCCTATTAGTATGAAGTTACAAACATTCAGAAATATGGGATTATGGCGTACAATAAAAGCTGGATTTAGTTATTTGAAATCACTTATATTTAAGAGGGAAGAAAAATCGTTAGAAGATTTCTACATAAACAGATTTGGAAAAGTTTTATATTCCATGTTCTTTGAAAAGTATACAGAAAAATTATGGGGAAGACATCCAAGCGAAATATCTGCAGATTGGGGAGCACAGCGTGTAAAAGGAATATCTATAAAAGCAGTTATTAAAGATATGTTTAATAAGGCTTTTGGACATAAGAGCAAAGAAAATACAGAAACATCACTTATAGAGCAATTTTGGTATCCTAAATATGGACCAGGACATTTGTGGGAAACTTTAGCAAAAAAAATAGAACAAGAAGGTGGAACAATAAAAAAAGGATATGCTGTTAGAAAACTAAACTTTAATAGTAATAATGAAATAGTATCTGTAGAGTGTATTGTTAATGGGAACATTGAGACTATTAGTGGAGACATTTTTGTATCAACAATGCCAATGAATGATTTGGTTGCTGGATTTTCTGGAATAGAAGTGCCAACAGAAATAAAAAATATTGCAAAAGGTTTGCCTTTCAGAGATTTTATGACAGTTGGTTTATTAGTAGATAAATTAAATTTAAAAAATGAAACTAATATAAAGACTTTAGGAAATATTGTTCCAGATTGTTGGATATATGTTCAAGAGCCTCAGGTTACAATGCTTAGAATTCAAATATTTAACAACTGGTCACCATACTTGGTAAAAGATGCAGAAAACAAAGTATGGATTGGCTTAGAATATACCTGTTTGGAAGGTGATAAATATTGGAATATGTCTGATGAAGAGTTTATAAATTTTGCAATAGATGAGCTAGTTACTATGAATATAATTAGTAAAGATCAAGTTGAAGATTCTCATAGAGAGAAAATAAAAAAAGCATATCCAGCTTATTTTGATACTTATAAAGATATAGATAAACTTATAGAGTATATTAATAAAATAGATAATTTGTATTGTATAGGTAGAAATGGACAACATCGTTATAATAATATGGACCATTCTATGGTAACAGCAATTGAAGCAGCAAAAAATATTCGTTCAGGGATAAAATCTAAAGATAATATCTGGAATGTAAATACAGATAAGGAATATCATGAAGAAAAATCAACTAAATAAAAACGTTAAAAGTCTTTTAAATTTTTTTAAAAGATTTTTTTTATAAAATAACAAAAAATAACAAAAAAAATTTTAAATAATATATTTTATTTATAAATGTTTTATGATAAAATGTAAATGAAAAAATAAAAAAGAAGGAAGAAATATATTATGAAAAAAATAAAGTTTTTATTTTCATTAATAGGATTTATATTATTAATAACAATTAGCAATAAAGTATATGCCGAAACAAAAACAAGTAACCAAGATTTGATTGAGGATGGAATATACTCAATACATTCAGGGATTAATGATAATTTTGTTTTGGATATATTAGATAGTTCGTTACAAAGTGGAGCAAATTTAAGACTATATCAAAATTTAAAAACTCTAAATCAGAAATTTAATATTAAAAGTATTGGAAATGGATATTATACAATAACTGCAGTTCACTCAAAAAAAGTTTTAGATGTTGCTAATGCAGGAAAAACTGCTGGAACTAATGTGTGGCAATGTTGGGAAAATAATGCAGATGCACAAAAGTGGATGATAAAAGATGCGGGTAATGGATATTATTATCTAATATCAAAATGCAATGGACTATTTTTGGATGTGGCAAATGGTATAGCTACAAATGGAACTAATATACAAGTTTGCTATGGTAATAATTCTAAAGCTCAAAAGTTTAAACTTAATAATGAAATATCAGAGGGAAATAATAATCAAATAGGAACTAAGACAATAGAAGATGGGTTATATGAAATAAATACAAGTCTTGATGCAAAAAAGACTATAAGTGCTGCAAGCAGAAGCAAAACAGCAGGTACTAATGTTGAAATAAATCAGAGAATAGATTCAAATTTTCAAAAAGTAAATGTTAAATATTTAGGAGATGGATATTATACATTAACATTTGCACATTCAAAAATGGCATTAGATGTTGCTAATGCAGGAAAAACTGCTGGAACTAATGTATGGCAGTGTTGGGACAATAAATCAGATGCACAAAAATGGATAATAAAAGAAGCTACAAATGGATATTATTATATAATTTCTAAGTGTAATGGACTATATTTAGATGTTGCAAATGGAATAGCATCAAATGGAAATAATATACAAGTTTGTTATGGTAATAATTCAAAAGCACAGATGTTCAAATTTAACAAAACAACAATGAGTACGGAAATAATAGGAACAAAAACAATAGAAGATGGACTATATGAGATAGAAACTGGAATAGATAGAACAAAGGCAATTGATGTAGCAAATGGTACAAGAATATCAGGAGGAAATGTTCAAATATGCAGTAAAAATAATGCAAATTGTCAAAAAGTAAATGTAAAATATATTGGAAATGGATATTATAAACTTACATTTTTACATTCAAATATGGTATTAGATGTAGCAAATGGAAAAGTTGAAAATCATACTAATGTATGGCAATGTTTGCAAAACGAATCAGATGCTCAAAAATGGATAATTAATGAAGATGTAAATGGATATTACAATATAGTATCAAAATTGGGGTATAAGTTTTTAACTATTGCTAATGGAAAAAATGTAAATGGAACTAATATAGAAATTGATGCATCAAATAATAGTAATTCACAAAGATTTAAGTTTAATAAGACAGAGGCAAATTATTTTATCAGTATTGACACAAATAAATATCCAGGATATAAAGAAAAGATAGATGTATTAATGCAGGCTCACCCTAATTGGAATTTTGAATTATTATATACTGGATTAAATTTTGAAGACGTAACATCTGGAGAATGTAAGGTTCATTCTAGAAACTTAGTTCCATCATCAAATTCTGGAGAATGGATATGCCCAGTTTGTGGAACAAGACTTTATGATAGTGGATTGTATTGTGCTTCAGAAAAAGCAGTTGCATATTATATGGATCCTAGAAATTTCCTAGATGAAAACAATATTTTCCAATTTGAAAAATTAAATATATATGAAAGCAGTGTACATACGATTGAAGGAATAAGGAAAAAGGTAAATGGAACATTTTTAGAAAATTATGCAGATGATATTAATACAGCATGTAGAAATAAAAATGTTAATCCATATTACATAGTTGCAAGACTTATACAAGAACAAGGTACAAAAGGAAGTAAAATTGGAACTGGTATGGATGGAGGAGATGGAAAGACATATTACAACCCATTCAATATAGGTGCATCAGGAAATGGATATACACAAATCTATAATAATGGTCTAAATAAAGCAAAATCCTATGGTTGGGATACAATGGAAAAAGCTTTAGAGGGTGGAATAGATTTTTTAAAAAAGAATTGGCTTGAAAACTATCAAAACACTTTATATCAAAATAAATTTGATATAGATACTAGAAATGGAACATCTCTTTATACCCACCAATATATGCAACATATAATGGGAGCATATAGTGAAGCTAAAACATTAAAAAGCATGTATAGTCAAATAAATTGTTTGGATGGACATTTCACATTCATTATCCCAGTATATGAAAATATGAATGCAACACCAGCACCGATGCCATCAAACACTTCGGAGGCATCTTCAATAAATGTTAGGGTAAATGCCAATGGTGGTTTAAAGCTAAGAAGCGATGCAAATACTAATTCAGATACGATAGAGATAATTCCAAATGGAACAATTCTGCTATCTGTTCAGAGAGGAATTAACGATAATTGGAACAAGGTCATTACACTAGATGGAAAAATCGGATTCATGTCTGGAAATTATTTACAAGTAATAGATACAATCAAAAATTGTAATTATACGGCAAGAGTTAAAACAAATGATGGTTCGGGTTGTAAAGTTAGAGTAGGGCCTAGTACAAAGTTAGATAAAATAACCACTCTAACAGATTGGACAGTAGTAACTGTAATAGAAAAAGGAACATACAATAATATAAATGGATATGATTGGTGTAGAATTATCACAGATGACGGTAGACAAGGGTATATGCCATTAAAATATTTAATTTAGACATATTAAAAAATAATTAGAATTGTGCTTTGTCAAAATTAAATTCTTTTTCAATTAGATTAAGGAAGGAAGAATTATATAATGAAGAATAAAATTTTTTTTATAACTGTATTTCTTATGATGTCTATATTATTTACAAATAATTGTATTTTTGCAAGTATGGCTGATTATACAGATGAAGATGCGGAAAAAGAAACGCAAAGAATGATACAAGAACACAAAGATAGTTTTGACAATACTAAGTCTAATAATTGCTTTTTAAAAGAATTGTTTGTAAAAGGAGGTACATTATCTCCAAATTTTGATCGACAAGTTATTAATTATGATTTAAAAATAGAAAACAATGTAAATGAAATTGACATTATAGCTAATGCCGAAGATGCAGATGCGAAAGTAAATGGAAATGGAAAAATAGATATAAAAGACATTTCTGAATGCAAAATAGAAGTAAGAGCATCTTCGGGTACAACTAGAACATATTTTGTTAGAATTATCAAAGAAAATGAAAAAGATACAGTTTCTAAAAATGAAGAGAAAAGTGGTGACAACAAAGATTCAAATGAAATTGATATTGAAGATAGTATTATAACGGATTCAAAGAATTTAACTGAAAATCTATCAGAATCAAATATAGATGATAACAAAAAAACAGGTAAAAACAAGTATATAATAATTGCAATTGTTGCTATATTTTTATTAATAAGTTTAGTGATAATTATAAAAATAAAGAAAAGGAAAAATCACTAAAATATATGTAATCACAGAAGGATGTGTTATAGATGTTTAAAAATAAAATCTTTATTTTAAGTGTTTTATTCGTAACGATTACCTTAACTTTTAAGTCTTTAGTTGTATTTGCGGTAGAAAAAAACTCATCTACAAATAGTTTGCTTGAGAATAAAATCAGTGAGAGTTATGTACAACCAAATGAAGTGAAAACAACAGATGTTGAGAATGCGGAAGTTAATAATACTCTCGAATATAACAATAATGATTCTTTAGTTTATGATAACTATATAGCAAATGATGTCATAGAAAATAGTATTGAAGAAAAGAATAAAGATAAAGAAAAAAGTATAAATGAAGAAGATATTAAGAATACTTTAATACAAAACAATCCGGGGGATATAAAAGATAGAAAAACTAAAACGTTATCTACCATAGATACAATTGATAATGGAACATATATTATTGAATCTGCAATAAATAGTAACTATGTTCTAGATATAGAGAATAATTCACAACAAAGTGGTGCAAACCTAAGATTATATCATAATTTTGAGAAAAAAAATCAAATATTTAATATCAAAAAGGATGAAAACGGATATTATACAATTATATCAGTCAATTCAAACAAAGTACTTGATGTAGCTAATGCCTGTAAAAACGCGGGTACAAATGTATGGCAATGTTGGCAGAATGATTCAGATGCTCAAAAATGGACTATAAAAGATGCTGGAGATGGTTATTATTATTTTATATCAAAATGTAATGATTTATATTTAGATGTTTCAAACGGAATAGCAGCCAATGGAACTAATATACAAGTATGCTACGGAAATAATTCAAAGGCTCAAAAATTCAAATTAAAAGAATTCTCTAATATTAATTTCGAAGATATAATAGAAAATGGGATATATGAGATTGAAACAGGTGTTAATAAAAATAAGTGTTTAGAAGTAACAAATGCTAGTAAAAGCTCAGGAGGAAATGTACATATATATGGTAAAACTAGAGTATATTGTCAAAAAGTTTTTGTTGAGTATAATGAAGATGGATATTATACATTAATGTTTTTACATTCAGGAAAGTTTCTAGATGTAGCAAATGCAGGGAAAGAAGCGGGCACAAATGTATGGCAATGTTGGAAAAATGGTTCAGATGCACAAAAATGGATAATTAAAGATGTAGGAGATGGATATTATAATTTAATTTCAAAATGTAATGGATTATATTTAGATGTAGCAAATGGCGCAACTGCAGATTGTACTAATATACAAGTATGTTATGGTAATAATTCAAAAGCACAAATGTTTAAACTAAAAGAAACCCAAATGGGTATTGAAATTGGAAGTTATGGAAAAAGTGGACTTAAGTATCAGGGAAATGTAAATGGAACTGAATTAAAATACTATAGATTTGGATTAGGTCCAAATGTACTATTTGCAACATTTGCAATACATGGATGGGAAGATGATTTTGACTTTGATGGACAAGAATTAACAAAAATTGCGAATGCTTTTAGAGATAAACTAATTTCAATGAATGATTCTAAACTAGCTAATAAGTGGACTATATATATATTTCCTTCTTTAAATCCAGATGGAGAATATTATGGATGGTCACATAATGGACCAGGAAGAACAACATTATATTCTGCGGCACCTGGAAATCAAGGGATTGATATGAATAGAACATGGGGCACTGATTGGGCAAAATATACAACTAGCAGAAATTATACAGGTACAGAACCATTTCAAGCATATGAAGCAAGACATTTAAGAGAATTTTTATTACTAAATAAATCTATAGATGGACAAACCGTATTGGTAGATTTGCATGGATGGCTAAATGAAACTATGGGGGACGAAGGTATAGGTTTATATTATCGTACACAACTAGGAATGAATAAACATATTTCATCTTATGGAAGAGGATACTTAATTAATTGGGCAAGAGCAAATTTGGGTTCTAATGGAAGAGCTGCAAGAGCAGCTTTAATTGAGTTGCCAGAAGCATATAGTTCTGCCGATGTAAGTAATTGGGGATTAGCTGATAAATATATTAATGCAACAATCAATATGTTAAGAGGTATATAAGGTTGAAAAATAATTACAATAGGAAGGAATGGTAGTAATAATGAAAAATAAGATTTTTTTACTTATAATTTGTCTTCTAGTGATTATTTGTTTAATTATCATATTTATTATATCAAAAAATAGAAAGAAAAATGAGCAACAAAAGGATAGTATACATCATAATTCAACTGAATTAATTGAAAATTCAGATTCAAAGAATTTATCTGAACAAAAAATAGAAAATCTAAAGCAAGATTTGGGATATAATAATAATACAGATACAACAATTTATGAAATAAAAAATGAATATGATGGAAGAGAAGTACTTACTATAAAGCCAAATATACAATATAAAGTTGCTATAGCTGGAGCAATAAAAAATGCAAAACCTGAGTTTTCAGAATTGGATAAACTATTAGAACAGTCACCAAATGAAAGTGGTATATGGATTACAGAAGACTCTAGGGAAAAAGTATTAAAAATTTTAAAAGAAATAACCAAATCAAATTATAAAATTGATAATAAAGGATACTTAGTTCAAGAAAATAATAAAAATGCTAATGAGATAGATGAAAAAATAAAAAAGATTATAAATGAAGAAAAATTATATATAATTGATATAGATAAATCTGCTTATATAGTTGATGAAGTAACGGGAAATATTGAAGAATATCCTTTTGAAGAAATTGACCCACATACTCCATTTGAATTATTTGAAACAGAAAACGCATCGATGTATATAGTTACTGAAAACACGCACAATATACTAAATTCTAAATTTATAGTAGATGAAATTCTAAATACCATAAATGATTAATAATAAAAAAAGGAGAAGCTTAAATTGAAAAAAATATCAGTTATTATACCAATGTATAATGAAGAAAAAGTAGTGAATGAGTGCTATAATAGAATGACAAATGTATTAAATCAATTAGAAAACTATGACTATGAAATAGTTTTTGTAGATGATGGTAGCAATGATAAAACATTTAACTTATTGGAAGAAAAAGCAATGTTTGATACAAAAGTTAAAGTAATTTCATTTACAAGAAATTTTGGACATCAGGCAGCTGTGATAGCAGGATTAAAAAAAAATACTGGAGATTGTGCTATAATAATAGATGCTGATCTTCAAGATCCACCTGAATTAATTCCTGATATGATAAAGCTTTGGGAAAAAGGCAATAAAATAATATATGGAAAACGTAGCAAGAGAAAAGGAGAGTCTATATTTAAAGTATCATCAGCCAAGTTATTTTATAAAGCTCTAAACACCTTTGCAGATGTTGAAATACCAAAAGATACAGGGGATTTTAGATTAGTTGATAAAGAAGTAATCAATGAAGTAAATTCTATGCCAGAACATAATAAATTTTTAAGAGGATTATGGAGTTGGACAGGATATAAACAAGTGCCATTTGAATATGAAAGGGATAGAAGATTTGCAGGTAAGACTAAATATCCTTTAAAAAAAATGATTAAATTAGCACAAGATGGTATAATAGGTTTTTCTAACAAACCATTAAAAATGGTAGG
>AUXO013038148.1_pt1 | contig 18147 bp, 12 predicted proteins | sample 768731 | NCBI WGS metagenome assembly AUXO01 (sample SAMN02715735, study PRJNA202380) | gut metagenome | biome: sheep rumen | host: Ovis aries | place: New Zealand: Palmerston North
TTAGGTTTACTCTTTATATACTCAATAGTCAGCCTTATAAGCTGCATAAGATAGTTGTCATATGAGTACTCTCTTTGGTTATAAGCGATATTTCCGATAAAAGGAGTATTTTTACGGATATGTCTTGCAATATCAATTATTCCCTTTACATTTTCATCGTTATACTCATTCCTCACATAACTTTTATATGGTCCCTTCCGCATTGCTGCAGCTAAATATGATGGGAACAAAAACAAAAGCAGAGTAAACATCCTGTCATTATTGTCTGCATCTGTGTTGAGGTTCACAACATTAGGAAATTCAATTACTTTCTCCAGCAGATACTGAAAAAAGTAATCATTTCCCTCAGGGCCAAACCTTGATCTTATTACAAGTCGCTCTTCTCCGCATCCCAAGAATCCCATAACATTGCCTGTATAGTAATCATTGTTGATGCTTTGCAGGATCATCTGCTCTCTTGTGAGATCATTAGATTCAGTCTTAAGCTCCGGAAATACAAAGACACCATCTCTTTCCAGTTGTTCCAAAGTCTTATCTGCAACAGTCCTCACAATATTGTGAACATCATTAAATTGTTCTTTTCCCTCATGGGAATTATCCTTGATCTGAAATGGTTTCATCAGCTGCTCCGTGTTTTCCTGCGCTATAACCATACGCTTTTTCAAAGTTGCTCATGATTTCTTTTTCATTGTACATTCCTTGAATATAGTCGCTTAATAATGGACGTAAGCAATCTGTCCAGAGTTCATCATAATCCATAGTCTTAAGCTTCAGGAAATACGCAGCTCCAATCTGATAGTTTTCATTGAGATCTTCAACCTTTACTATCTCTTCATTTAAGGATGTCATACGCTTTATTGCTTCGTTTTTCTTTTCCTCATCATTCAGGCCATCCAGCATTCCCAATTGGTCCTCAGCCTTTACTTCGATAAAGCGGAAGCGCCTTCTCATCGCGAAATCAAAACTATCTACTGACCTGTCTATATCATTCATTGTTCCGATTATGTATACATTGTCCGGAATGTAGAACTTCTCATTGGGATTTACGTGCATATTGGAATACTGGGTTGATACTTCGCCGGCCTTTCCTCTGTATCCTGGATCTATTGAGAAAAAAAGCTCTCCCAGTATTTTAGATATCTCTCCACGATTTATCTCATCAATGATAAAAATATACTTTTTAAGCTTCTCCTGCTCAGCATCCTTTTTAGATGTCTTTTTTATCTTTGCTTTTATTTCGTTATACAAAACAAAGTCATAAGAGTAACCCTGCGTACCGAATTGTTTTCCAAAAAACTTGGTAATGTCGCTGATTTTCTCAAAGCTTTCTCCTGATTCAAGCATTGCTTTTACTTCATCCATGTTCAGAGATAGCTTATCAACTGTTTCATTACCAGGGATAGAAATATAAATATGCTTGTCGTCCACATCAGTAATATAGAACTTACTCCCCTTCATAGTACTGAATTCTGTAGTTCCAAATTCAACGCTAGAAAAGAAATCAGACAGGGCCTCTTGTGCAGATAACTCCTGCTCAATTCTTTCTTTTGCCTTCTGGGAATCTTCAAAATTCTTTCTGGCTCTGTCAACAAATTTCTTAAAAATACCATCCTGAAGCTCAAAGCCCATGGATCCATCTTCATTCATTTTCGGTCGCAGGCCTTCAACAAAATCTGAATAGTCATAACTTGGATGAAACTGGACAAACTCAACCTGCTTCTTTTGTTCATCACTTAAGGCATCGTATTTATCTACATAGCCGTTACTTATAATATCTGCTGCGATTTCCTTCGCCAAATATGATTTTCCTGTACCTGGAGCACCTCTAAATATAATATTTTTTGACTCTAAAAGAATCTTAGAATAATCATTGGCATAACCCTTGGATTCCTGTATCAGTTCCTTCTGGATTGTCTCTTCCTTCTTCTCTTCTTCAGTCTCCTTCTCATCCTTCTCTCTATAAATAAGGACAAACTTATCCCCTGGATCCCCAAAACGTCTGAGACATTCTCGAACAAATATTATTGTTGAGAAAACATTCCAGCAGTATATTACGAATTGTGGACCATCGGCTCTTCGATAAATGAGGTATTCTATTGTCTTTTTGTATTTTTTATACTCTTCTACTGTAGAAAAAATGCCTCTAATAATGTCCTTATCCGGTTGATATTGGCATATAGGAAAATTCTGCTTATCAGTATCAGACATTGAAACAATCTGTTTTTCAAATATCTGGCAAGCCAGCTTGGGTAACGTTTGGTTAGTGTTCTTTCGCTCACCCTTAGCATACTGTCTGTGAACCGGATCAGACTCACCCTTTTGATAATAAGATTCTAATGGTTTGTAATTATCTCCCAAACTTAGGTTATCTATAGTGAACCGTTCATCAGTAGATATAACCGCATCTGCAGTTATAGTAAGTTCATACTTTACCTGCTGTTTTTCTTCTATTTTAAACCCTCTGCTTTCAAAAAACTTTCTAACCTCTGTCCCGTGAAAACCATCTGTTGATATTTCACTTCCATTTGCCAGATGGTCTGCTATTGCTATGATATATTTGGGCGGATACCTCTTTCCGTCTTCAGAAACCAGCTCATACCTTGTGCTTTGGTTATGCCATGGTACACCATGCTCATCAATGTATTTCAAAGCTTCCTTTATGTCTTGATCTGAAATATTGGGAATTGCCATAATAATCCTCCTCAAAATACCAATTTCATATTCACAAACCATACTTCAGGTCTGCGCCAATTACTCAATTGCCCTTGCAGAAGAAACCTCACATAGCCACCTCAGTAGATAAAAACTCCTCCATTAAGCTGTACAATTCTGCAATGCTGTTCTTGTAATCAGCCAAGTTAATAAAGAAGATCCTTACATTTACTTTCTTATCTTCATCCTGTTCCGCCACAAAGCTTATATCATGTAAATCTGAAACATCTTCATTCAGCGGGTATAAAAGCCATATGTCTGAAGTATGATACTTTTTTGAATACGCATACATCTGATACATATCTGACTGAGAAATGCCATAGTTTATTCCAGCATCAGGCTTAAGGCGCTTCCACTTTGTATCCATTACTACAGGCGCTGTACCTTGCCTTCTGACTACAATATCAGGCCTAAGTCTGAATTTCCTTGGATTGTCAAAAAGATAATATCCTCTATCCTGCGCAGAAACTCTATATGCATTATCCGATTGTTCAGAGAATATTCTATTAATCCACCTTGCAACAAACGCTTCGAAAACCTGCTCCATTGGGAACAGCAACGCATTTCCCGCTTTTTTACCGGAAAATGTCGTAAAGCTTTTGTTTCTCAAAAATACATCGGACCACTGAATCAATTTTTCATAGTCCTTGGTATCTCTGCCAATAGATACACACGAAAAATCCTTGTCTATATTTGTTGATACATCTACTAGCTCAAAAGAGATTAGCAACTGCCTAATTTCCTTGGCATTCTCCATGCTCTTTGTCAGTTTCTGCAACTTTAGCAATGTAGTCTTAACAAGCCTATTCTCTGCTCTATTGACCTGATACTCGTCATACTGCATGTAAAAGCGCTCTTTGTGTGCAGTGTTGGCTTTTATATGCTCGCTGACCTTTAGCTTTCCCTTGTAAAATCTAAGATTGTCCTCATTTCGAATATATGCAGATTTTATGCCATGTTTAACAAGATTCCTTGCCTCCTGAAGATACATATTTATAAAAATCTCATACAGATTCATCCTATCAGCATTCAATGATGCTGTATTAAAGGATTTTCCATCAAATTCCTTCAGGCAACATAGCATGTCTAAGAATATTCTCTTTGTTCGGGAAAAGCCCTCGTCCTCACCATCAAGATTTACTTTTGGGAGGATTTCTATTTGAAATCCACTAGGCAGTTCAATGATACCGACATTATTATTAAAGGTGATGGTATTGCCAACACCACGCTTAAAGCCGAGCTTCATAAATTCAAGAATGTCAGCTTCATCGTTGTCCGAAGAATACTCTTTTATAAATATCTCAAGCTCTGCGAAATGCCTTTCATCAAGATATTCATAATACGGACTGCTCTTATAATCCTCATTGCAGGTAATCGTATCAAATTCCCTGACCGATAGCACATTTACCATAGACTTCAAAGTCCTTTTCCGATAAGCTTATAACTCTCTATTTTCCTAAAGGCTTCCTCCTGGATGAAATACTTATTCTCCGGTATGTCAACTTCTGGATTAGCTGCAAAAACATCAGTAATAGATATTTTTTCATCCCTAATAAACTGAAATTGCTTATTATCACCAGTCTTTCCATTATCACCGAGAACAAGCTGTATTTTTCCGTAGTCCTCATAGAAATATTCCTGCAATAATGGAATGACCGACTTTTCAAAGATTGAAGCCAGTCTATCAATGGTTGGATCATCTTTCAGACACGTAAAGAAAGCATGACCTATTGTATGTTCTCTGTCATAAAGATATTCGATTCTTTTATTGATAATTTCGAGCATGAGCGCAACATCCAACGTTTCACCGCCATCACTAATAGTATCAGCGCCTATCTCTCTTAACACATCTGGATCTGGCATCATCTCCTTAAAAGAAAATCTGCGGCGCAATGCTGTATCCATAAGCGCAATGGACCTATCTGCTGTATTCATGGTTCCAATAATATACACGTTGTCCGGAACACTGAATGGTACTTTCGAATATGGCAACGTAACAGACATTGCCTCGTCTGATCCCTCACGTTTGGTTTCCTCAATAAGAGTGATGAGTTCACCAAATATCTTTGAAATATTACCTCTGTTTATCTCATCAATGATAAATACGTATTTATCATCATTTGCCTGTTCTGAATATGCTCCAGAATCTATAAGCATCTTATGAACATTACCCGGTGTGCAGTTTTTCAACCTCGAAATAACAAATCTAGGATGCGAAATGCCATTATTATAGGCTTTTAAGTCTGCAGACATATCATATGCCAGCCACTTAACTTTTCTAGCCAAATGATGACTATCCAGCTTCTCATCCCAGAAAGCATCACCTTCCTCAAAAACTCCTACAGCTCTTACAATTCCGCCGCCAGTACTTGCTACCACATAATCTCCAGGCTCGATGTCATACTTATACCAATGTAGGAAATCATGCTCTTCTTTTGCATCCACTTCCTCCTTAGACCAATTCATGCGAATTGTTCCTTCTTCTATGCAGAAGTTCAATATTTCCTCAGCTGTCTTTTTGTCTGGATAAATCTTTATATACCATGTTGTTGCATCTTTATTGATTTCAATGTCTGGTGCATCAATAGATGGACTTGTATCGTCACAGAATTTTTTAAAAATGCCAGGCTCTATGGTATAAGAAATATCACTTTTATCTGAGTCAATAACTGGTCTGATGCCTTCTATAAATTCTTCATAGCCATATGACTGATGGAATGTCGTAAAAGCAATCTGCCCGTTCTCTTTATACTCTTCATATCTGTCCTTAACGGCAGCATAGTCTTGGCTAATTTCAGACTTAACATCTTCAAGTGAACTGCCTTCAATAATGGCAACAGCATATGCCATAGTATTATAAGTTTTCCCTGTTCCAGGAGGGCCATATAAAATTATGTTATGTTCAAACGAATTAATATTCATCTGGTCAGCTCCTTTAGCCGGTTCTTCATTCTCCTCAATGCTCCATGCTTCTTTATCAAGAATTCTATAATTCTTAAAAGGAAGGTTCTGATCCCTGAATTCCTTTATCTTCCTGCAGTTGCTTATATATGTTATGCTTTCTTTTGCTTTATCTAACTTTATTCCAAGCTTCTCATAAATAGTCCCATGCCCTGCGTTACTGTTTATTATTGGGAAAGACAGCGGTTTAAGGCAATGAAGCATTACTGATGCAGACGCTGCCTGCATACCTTTGAATGGATTATCCAGTACCTCAGCAGCAACATCAAACATTTCTTCATCGTCCTGTGCTTCTGACACACCAACCATCATTTCGATAAATGCAGCTGCATCTTCATCACTAACCGCTCTTTCAAAAGAATAAAAACCAGTTCCAAACATGCCTACAGATGGCTTATTCTCATACTCACGATTTGCATATTTCTTTTGACAGGCATTATCCCATACCTTATCAAGTACCTGCCTTACTCGCGCCTTTTCATCTTCTGGCAAACAAGTTTTGTCCACATATTCTTTCTTTTTCTCTACATTCATTTTCCATGTGCCGATTGCCATGGCGTAGACTGCATTTAGATCTACGAAGCTGCAATCAGAATAATCATCAAGTTTTGCATAAGAAGCAATAATCTCTCTCATAAGCTCATAGCTTCCATCATGCTCATCAGGAATCATTTCTTTTTTTTGTTTTAATTCTTCCAGAATCTGTTCTTTATTCATATAGGATTAGTCCTCCTGATACTCAATCAATTGCCCACAATCAGGGCATCTCTCCGCCCTTTTAAACTTCGTATCACACCTTGGACATATTACAACAAATCCATCTGCAGACATTCCTTTGGGTGGTAAAGGAGTGTTAATATCGCTATTATCAACAGTCTTCCCCAGGCATTCATCAGCAAAACGGAAGAACTCTTCTTCACTATCGAACACGATTCTCGTCTCTTCAGGGTGCTTTTGATTCCAGCTCTTTTCGTCATACTTATCTATAATTGACTTGTACTTGCTATATAACGATGTCCGAACGCCTATATACCAATAAATGCTTTCCTTGGCGCATCTTATTTGAGACCTTCGATCCATTTCCGGTGTCCTGTCATCGCCATAATGAAGATCTGCTACAGGTCTTTGCTTTTTAGGATTCTTCCACGGTTTTGAATGTGCAGTTTCATCAAACTTCTTTGCAATTTCTAATATTTTGGCAGCAAGTTCATCATTCTGTAGATTCATAGAAACACTTCCTTTCAAAAAGCCAATTATCGATTAATTCAGTATTCCGTTTAGTTTACTAAAACTAATTGTCCACATTCGGGACATCGGTTTGCCATCTTGTATTTAAACTCACATCTTCCGCAAACATAATATGCTCCTACATCAGAGTCAGGAATAATCTCTTTTGGCTCCATCGGAGTATTTATATCAGCTGAATCTGAATACTTTATTTCATCAAGAGGCTCTACGTCTGTCACTGGATCACCAATCAATTTCACTTTTGAAGCAATCCTTTTTGAAACGTCATGGTTGGGTGCTGACTTTGTCTTATCCCAAACATACAGTCCACGGAATATGTATTCCCCATCAACATCCTTAGCAAAAATCAAATCATAGCCAGTGTACTTATCAGTCATATCACTGTGTCGATCTTTTAAATCGTCAAAAACAAGCTCATTCCAATCCTCAGATATAGTGTTAATACAATCAAAAGACTCTGCAACATTTTGGCCGTTCTTTATCCTGGCTAATTTAGGAAACCACATCCGAAACTTGCCATTGCCATTTACATTTGGCCAACAAGCTTTCATCCAGCCTGTATACTCAGTACCCATGCAATCATTAATTGCCTCATATATCGAATGAAAACTCATATTTTGACTTGCATCAAGAACATCATATTTCTTTGCCATCAGCAATCATCCTCATCATAAAGCATTTTTAAAATCAATAAGAATTCTCTCTATCTCAGCAGCCTTTTCAACAAGCGTTTTGTAATCAATATAGTAATATCCATTGTAACGCTCATAAGGTTTATTCTTCTGGTCAGGAATCAGAAATAATTTCATTTTTTCCAAAAAAACCGTTATTGCATCCTTCTTAAGATGATATTTTTCCGCACCACCTTCCAAGGCCAATGGCTGAAATGCGAAACTGCCTCCTTTACCAAATAACATAAACACACTCATAATAGTCCTATCTTCAGAATCCACTATGTCTACCGACAAGTCCACAGCTCCAACATGATATGAAAAGCCATCATTTGCACACACCTTCCGGACAAAATCACCTACTTCTCGACTGGTCGCACCATCTATATTAGATGCAGCTATCCAATCATCCAAATCCGTCAGCTTGGGCTTATTCCATTTTTCTTTATAAAGTATTAACTGTCCGCATTCCGGGCATCGCATAGCACGTTTGAACTTAGTTTTGCATTTTGGACAGACTACCTTGTCCCCGCCATCCTCTTGAATAATATCTATAGGCTTTTTTGCTACATTTATTGAGTCTACGTTTTCACCGTCACTCTTTCCAAGAATCAACTTAAGCGGATCTGCTTCACCCCATTTATAGAGATTCTTAACATTTTTGCCCAGATACTTATTTCTCACATCGTCATCTGCGACTTCTCCCGTGAATGTTATTCGTTCTTTTTCAGTATCTGGATTGTTCGCGATAGTTTCTCTCTTTACTTCGTATGAAGGCTTCCAATTGTCTATCCTATATACTTCCCTAACGATACTGTCACTGACAGAAAGTGCATATTCCGCCTTACTTACGCTTTCAAGCTTTCTTTTCCAACAGCCTCGCGTGACATCATACAGTTCCAAAGGACTCATATCCTCTCGAAATGACTTATTTATCTTAATGATAAGAACATTGTCCGTGATATCTCTTAGCTCTAACATAGTGGCACCGGAAGAACTGACAGATTCAATGAATGCATCCAATTCACCTACTATTCTCATTGGTCCCTGTACGCTCTTAAGGCCATGCTGCGTCATTTTGTCAAAGGGCAATAGATTATCATCATAGTTTTCAACCAATTCAAGTCTCATGTATTTTCCATAGTTCTCAAAAGACGCCCCATCTAACGTAAATTTGGAATCCTCTATAGTCTCTGTTGGTAAATTCACCTCGATGACTTTACATTTAATCTTAATTGCCTTGATTGGAGCAGCCACGTAAATATAAACAGTATCGCCTACTTCTGCTTTTATTACTTGCCTCCAATCAACTTTACCCAGTTCAGCAAACGCCCCAACAGCGTCGAACATCTTTGGATTATTCTGGACCATCCACTTAGTCATTGTTTTTCCTCATTCACAATTCTTCGAATTAACTGAACTCATACATTAAAATTTTATCACGTTTTTATATCAGATTCTTAAACGTAATATTATATCTTTATAAAAAATAGTTACCCCAAAAAGCCACTCACTTACATATTTTACAAAATCTAATGTGCAAATTTATGCACATAAAAAGCAGAGACCCGAATCTCTGCTTTTTATCATCTACTTGCTGTCACGCAATATTCTAAAATCTCCATGTTCATCGATTTCCCAAATCTCTACATCCTCAAGCAGATGGCCCTTTTTATCACAAAAGTATTCTGCCAGTGTTTTAGTGCCCTTGGAATTGTATGCCAGCTTTATCGCTATAATCTTCTTTGCCTTGAAGGGAATGCTCCGCATATACAATACAGCTTCATCCAACGTAGAAAGCTTGGCACTGGGTACATTTCCGCCCTCAGTCCATGTATAACACTTGCACTCTACAATTACGTTTCCATCATCAGATACCACATCAAACTTATGTGGAGTAGGAGGATTCCCTATAAGAACAGGCTTTTCCTCAACAAATGGGCAAGCAAAGTACAATTCCATTGTTTCCTTAACCACCTTTTGAAACGCTTTGCCAACTCCGGGGTTTTCTGAATTACTGTTCATAAGTGTTCCACCTCACACATCCAAATGATATATCAGTGCATCCGCATCATGTCCCGTTGTTTCCTTGAATGCCCTTATATATGCACTCAGCTGACCATTATACTTCTCATCAAGCTCGTTACCGTCAGCATTGGTTTTATAATCCAATATGTGCCAGCTGCCATCCTTGCAGTAGATTGTATCCATGACGCCATTCCAGATCACAGTTCCATCGGACTCATCCTTGTAGCTGAAGGGAACCTCACAGTAAACCTCATCAGCAGACAAAAGCGTATTCAAAACGTCTTCCGGTGCACCATTTATTTGCTTATATCCACCGTTTCTTATGGCCTCAGCCATCTTTCCAAGCCTGTCAGAAACGGCCTTTTCATACTTCTCGTTCTCATGAGTCCTATACTCTCTGATGATCTCAGTTATAGCCTCTGACACATCCACCTGATTTCTTGAAGATATAAGCATTTCCATGAATTTATGAGCCATAGTTCCAAGAAGTGCAGCCGGAACTCTTTCTTTTTCAGACATTTTTTCACCTGCTGCCTTATCATCTGCCATAGCTACTTCAATATCATTATCTGCAACATCCTTATCATCTAGCTTGGATTTCAGCGTAAGCTTACTTGGAGATTCCACTGAATAAGTCATATCCTCTGCATTACGAGCATTAAGAGCACAATCTTTCTGAGCAGTCTCATATAACTTGTCAGCAGAAACACTCTCCACTTTTGCAGGCTTCTTCCCTGAAGCTTCCGGTACGGATTCAAAAATATCCGGTGTGCCTGCCTCAATAATAGGCTTCCATTTGCAATCTGATACCTCGCTGCCCCTGCTGAGGTAATAACTGTTACAAACAATCAACGCATTTCTCGCTCTCGTAGCAGCAACATAGATCAGTCGCTGCCCTTCTGCTACAGACGCCGCCTTCTCAGCCTGTTCCTCATCAGGAAAAGCACCAGTCTCGAAGTAAGATGTACTCCTTCCGTTTTCGTCTCGCTCGCTATCCAATGAGAAAAGATATCCCTCTGAGCCCTTTTCATCATGAACTACTCGCATGGATATCCCACCGCCTCTGGCTGATGAAGCTGCAAGAATCACTATTGGCGCTTCAAGTCCTTTTACCTTATGGAGGTTTGCCATGTGCACACAATCTTTTCCTTCATTAAGGCTAAGGCATCTCTCCTCTTCCGACTCTCCGCTTACCATTTCCGAAAGATATTTAGCTCCATCCTCAAGGGTAACAATCAATCCCGTTCTTTCAGCATTGCGCAGAAGTTCCAGTGTATAGTAGATTACTTCGAGATTCTCAGCTTCTACCTTACTATAAACCTTAAAGTTATCGAGTATCTGTGAAAACAGCGCTGCAGGAGATAGACGCATAGCTTTCCTTTGGAGTCTTCCCAGCTCCACAAGGTAATCTGCAACCCTTCTGGCATTACCACTGTATGCTTCAGCATCTATATCCTTTGTGGATATATAACCGCCTGCTGCCTTGTATTCTGCTATGCATCCCTTACCAAGACCTAGTATCTTACCATTCAGTGCACCATATAATGCCATGATGTCATCCGGAGAAGATGCTGCTGCATATATCCGATACATTTCCTGCAGAGCCTCATTCTTTTCAAAAGGCACATTACCTTCCACTCTGGTTGGTATCCCTCTCATATCAAGCTCTGACATTATCGGTGCCAGCTTTGCTTTGGCAGAGGTTATTACCATAAAATCACTATATCTTATCGGTCTGCTCTCTTTGTCGCTTCCACCCTTGATCATGTAATAATCGCATCCAACAAGCCTCTCAATGATATCAGCAATCTTGTTAGAATCAGCCATCTCAGGATTCTCAGCTGCTGCCTTGCCTGTATACGCTTTATATGTAAATATCCCTTGGAATACATCTTCCTTCGAAGACTCCGGTATAGGTATCTCTTCAAATTTACTCTGGTTCTCAGTTTCTACCGGCATCATCTCATTAAATACGCGGTTAAAATATCCACACAGAGAAGACGTGGATCTAAAGTTTCTAGTCAGGTAAGCTATTGTTCCATGGTTCTTTTCAAAGAGCTTTTTCACATTTAAAAATGATGCGACATCTGCACTCCTGAAACGATAAATTGACTGCTTGGGGTCACCTACAATGAAAAGAGAGCCCGGCCTTGGTACACATTCTCTCCAGTTCTCAACAGGCTTTTCGGCTGCCAGATAAAAGAACACTTCCGCCTGCATTGGATTAGTATCCTGGAACTCATCAATAAGAAAATAGCTGTGGCGATTATAGATATAATCAATCAGCTTACCTTCCTTTGCAGCATCTTTTTTGAGCATATTTCTAAGATAGTACAGATAGTCAAAGAAAGTCAGATTGCCCTTTTCAAGCATAGCTGCCTCGATAATGGGAATACACAAATTAAAAAATGACATTGAAATATCATAGCGGGTCATCTGAAGCTTATCATATAGGTTATTCTCATTAGTTATAGCGCATTCCAACCATTTCTTCTGCTTTCCGCCAAACTCGAAAACATCCCCAAGGGATGCTCCATACTTTTCTAAACCTACAGGAAGCACTCTAAGATTCTTCATCTGGCCGATTCCATATAATACGTTTGTAAAGTTGTTACTCCACTTCCCCCGTATGCTCTTATAAATATCTCCAAGCTTATCCCAGGCTTCCACACTCTCTTTCTTCGCATCATACTTAAGCTCAGGATGCTCAACAAGACATTTTACTGCAGCTATAAGCGCGTCCCTTTCATGAGCAAAGGTCTTATCAATGTCTATTGCCTCAACAGCTTTATAGTTAAAATGGATATTTCTGTTGTTCATGAACAGAGACATTCCCTTAACAAACACCACCTCAGGATAACGATGAAGCGACCTGAAGGCTCGTGCTGCAAGAGCTGCCTCATTTCCATATTCTCCGCCACATATTTTTACGTATTGCTGCTTATAGATAGTCTCAACATCTGCATCGGATACGATACTCGAATCCGATGGTATTCCAGCCTCGGAAGGATGCTCAGACAAAATCATGCTACAGAATGAATCTATTGTTCCCATAAAACACAGATCAATGTTCTGTAACGCAGCTTCGCAGAGCTTTCTTGTCTCATCAGTGGGTTTGGGAAGTTGTCCGGCATAGCCCTTATCCTCCCAGACATAATCAGGGTTACTTCTTTCAATCAACAGCTTCTGGAATCTCTCATAAAACTCACCGGCTGCCGCCTTAGTAAAGGTAATGGCGCATATCCTGCTTATATCGATCCCTGCCTCTACCATGGCAACCATTCTGCTTACAAGCATAGTCGTCTTTCCTGATCCAGCCCCGGCTTCAACAAAAAAGTTAGTTGAGATCTCTGATATTATCTTATTTCTGGACTCGGTATCCTTTTCCAATGCACTGTTTGTTATACCCATCAGATCACCTCTCCTTCCTCTTTTTGTTTACCACATATAGGACCGTACTTGCAGAAATGACACGGATCATGTTCATTATCTATCACAGGAATAGGAAACTCTCCACTCTGCATATGCTCCTTGAATATTTCTAGTCGCTCCTTAAGCTGCTCTTTCATTTCATCATCATACTTACAGGTCACGGTCTCGCCGCGTCTCAAGTATCTGTACTCACCACCTGAAACCTTGTAGCCCTTCTGTTCCATGAGGTATGCATAAACTACTATCTGAAGACAGGTTTCAATATCATCCTGCTTATGAGATAATGAACGACCGGTCTTAAAATCCACTATAAGGCAGGATCCATCCTCCAGTTTTTCCACTCGATCAGGGAAGCCATGAAGCTTCACGCCGCTCTCATGTACACAATGGATATCCTCCTCCTGAAGAGCCACCTCTCTGTGGGGATCCATCTCATAAGCAGTCTCCATCATATCCATGAATTCTTCCTTAACCGCATCAACATTTTCAGCAATGAGTGGCGGATTCTCGGCGATATATCTGTCAAAATATTCCTCTGACAGTTTCATGAAATCGTCCTCGCCTATATCACTTCCACCAGTCTCCTCCATAAGTTCATGAGCCAGTGTTCCATTTGCCCTTGCTGATATGATTTCAAAAGGATCTGTCTCATCGGGCTCTGGAATACCCAGTATGTATGAAAGCCAAAACTTCCTAGGGCACCCAAAGAAGGTGTCAAGTGCTGTAGGTGAATACTCTTTATCCAAATTCCATGCCGTATCACCTTCATCTTTAGCCTCACCCTTACTCCTTGTGAGTGCCTTTCCATTGTTGTATGCATCGCCAACAAGCCTTGTCAGCGAAATTGCGGGTTTAAAATATCCAATCTTCTCTACAGTGTTTTCAAGTTCCTTTGATGTTGCACTTATTCCGCTGGATTCCTTGAACAATTCGAATACCATGGATGAAGCATTATCTTTTTTCAGCTCAGATACATTTAGTCCTGCATAAGACACATACGCTTCTGTCCCAAGCGACGCAGCCAGCCTCGCAAGAGTCATAAGCTGAGTTCTTTTTCTCTTTATCCTCTCATCAGAAGTCAGATACTCCGCAGCCTTTCCAAAGTGACTTATATCATCATCCAAAAGAAGATAGTTTTCTCTTGGAGATCCAGGATATTTGGAAGCCGACAGGCCCATGATGAACAGGTTCTTTCTGATGCAGGTCATTGCACTGTCAATAGATGTCACGTGGAGCTTTCCAGGCTCGCTTCGCTGTACACATACATTACTCTTAAGAATATTAAGTATGATACTGTCCGTATCCTGAACAATGCCCGACTCCCTGATAACCTTAAGTTCTTCATATATGGTGCTCCTTGCTGCCATATCAAGCTTCATTACAAGCTGATCCTTGCTTGTTTCCGTACCCCTGCGGATATATGAATACTTCGAAATAAATACTTCCGTAGGTAGCGCAAGCTCCTTTGCCATGATTTCAAGGCATGGCAAACACAGTTTCTTTCGCAATACTGTCTTATAGTTTTTTCCGTCACTTTCACCAAGAGCTGACAATTCCTCTTCGATAGCCTTCTCAAAATCCTTTAGTCTTTTCTTATTAACACTCTCGTTGGTGGTAAATCTCAAGCTTCCAAGAGTCTCATAGAATACACTCCATCTGAAATCCTCATCACGTTCCGGGAATTGCTCATATAGCTTGGGCTTGTCAAATGCAGCATTACTGAGCATGTCGTTAATTGCGTCTGCTCCATAAAAGCCTGAGGTCATCCATGCATAATATAGCGACAAAAGTCTTGCCGGATTGGAATTAATAATTGGAATACCTGTTCCAAATGTTACCGGCAGGTCATATAAAAGAGCATAATCAAAGAATAACTGACCATAGGTAGTAGCATCTGTTACTGCAATAGTACACTGATCGGCACTTTTATCCTTGTATATCTGTTCCAGTACGGTCTCCACCTCATTAGGTGCCCCATAACAGTTCTTATAACCGGAGATTTGAGCCTTACCTTCCTTAACCTCATATAATTCGCATATGCTTATGCTTTTATAACTACCTTCAGAGAGCTTCTCTACAAGCTTTACTTCAAGCGGACTTAGCGTACACTCCTTTAAAACAAAAAAATCCGCAGAAAGAGGGTTACATTCAGCGATAGCCTTGCGTACCAAAGCCACCGCATCCACCTTCTTCTCTGCGGTCAGTATACTCATATATTTCCTATAGACACTTAAAAGTGCATGATTCTTTTCCAGAAACAGCCCCTTGCCCAGCGCTGCTTCCAAAGCCTGTTCTTCATCCTCTGAAACCAGAAACCTCATCCTGCGTACAGCCTTGGTTATCTCCTGTATATCAGAATAAGTCGCATTTCCAAAATAGCTCTCACCCTCAATCGCTTTCGCAATAATGGCATCCTCTTCATTAGCATCTACAAAATCTTCAGAAATGTGTATTCCAGAGCGCATAAAAGCCATCCTTGCCAGCTGGCCTGCATTGCAAATTCGCAGATTTATGTTGTTTATTCCATGCATAGCCAAGCTATTTGCAAGCTCATTCCCATTTATGCCCGGTGCAAAAACTATTCTTTCTCTCATAGAGTAATCTCCTAATCAATATCCACGATATAGCACCAACAATCAGATAACTGTATTATAAACCATCAATATGTCAAAAATCTTAAAGTCAAATAAAGAAAACCTACAAAACCTATTTGTTAATCTACTTGTTGCCATTTTCCTTATTCATTTTCTCGAAAAACATATCGCCCGTCGTATTGCGGTCGGTGTAATACACTCCGCACAACGCCCCTTCATTATTGAAAAAAAGTCTGGCTGTTCCAAAATGAGGTTTGCTCTTTTCTCTAACACCTGCCTTTGGCTCATTCAAATATGTATAAATCAGCTCTTGAACACCAAGTATCTCTTCTGAAACCCCCGTTATAGTTCTACTCCTACTCTCCTCTGTGAACATTACTATCTCAACGAACAAAAACGACTGTTTTATATCCAAATTAGCACTTATTTTTTTCTCTCCACCTTGAGGAACTATCTGTCCTTTATACCTTCCTTCATATTTACCATCATTAACAGTTGGATCTTTTTTCCATAGCCACTTCTCATACGCAAAGACTACAAGTACAGTTAATCCAATGGCTTCTCCGGCATGACCAAATAATGAATATGCTGATATCGTTTCAGAGAACCCTGCTACCGCAAGCCAACATATAATGACAAAGGTTATAACCACTGTCCACATTGCTATTTTTAAAAGTTTTTCAATTTTCCTCTTCATTTTCACACCTCATATTGATAAAAGACATGCAAATCATCCAAAAACTTAGAATACTTTGCCACATCGTCAGATTTGGGGCATAATTTCTTAATACCATTTGCTTCACGATATATACTCAACAAGCATTTATTCTTGTAAAGATACTCTACAATATCATCAAATTTATACTTATAGGTTTCTCCATATTTCATAAACAGTTCGTCAGGCACATTCCATAGCAACGATTCCAGGCCAAATGAAGAAACATTCTTAGCTGAAGAATAATGCAAATCGTCCATCTGATACCGCATTTTTTTCATTATCCTAACCATTTTCTTATAGTAATAGTGAGTATCTATATTCTTCTGTTTCCCATTCGCAATATGTTGTTTAGGAAAATTATTAATGATTTCACCGTCATCCGCAAATATTGTTATTCCTTCTAAATATGAAGTATAATTGCCCCTTTCAGAATCATAACAATACCTAATCGAAAATGCAGGAACCACATCAGCCTGTTTTCTATAAGTGTTACCATCCACTTTTATGCTTTTATTATGTCTATGTACATTAACTGGATTAAATGCCCCCTGTAAGGCTTTGAGAACTGTGCTTTTAAATACAAGAGCTTCCTGCTTGTATTTAATCCCATCTAGATATGGAGCAAACTCGTTACCGAATGCATAATTGTAAGCATCATGTCTTACGACTGCTATATCAACATCACTTTCTCCTCGGACACATGTGTTATTTGCATATGATCCCTGAATGAATATTTCAACATCTTCAGAAGATGTGAATTTCTTCATTCTTATAGAATATGCTGGCAAATCCTCTGCCAGAGTTCTCACGCTATCTCCATCCACTGAATAATACCCTAACGTTTTTAACGCATCTCGAATAGCTTTGATAGCATGAAGGCACTTACTGTCTTCTGTTTCACCCAACGGCAATGCCATTCTCTTTAATTGTTCTTCTTTAAATACCATATATTTATACCCCTTATATTAAATATGAAAAACAGATTAAAAATCCTCATCTGCCTGATACCTGATATCACCTGATATCATTATCTTAATATTTTTGTTGTCCAATAAAAACACCACAAAGAATACCTGTTTGCCTTTTTGCCTTTTCCGTTTTCTATCTTTCTCCTACTGAAAAAAGAGCCAGATCGAACTCCAGCTCTTCTATCATCACTAATTTTCTTCTACACTCTTCTCTACAATGTTTTGAACGAGATACGCAGGAATTTCTGCCATATCCATGACAAGGTTCGCTTGCTCCTCTAGTAAAGCTACTGTAAAAAGATTAGCCTCATACTCTGCCTGCATATTGATTTTGCTGTAAGGATTAGCAAAATTGTTCAGCGTATCATCATGCAGAAATATATGTCCAAGCTCATGTGCACACAGTACCCGACGTGAACGTTCATCATAATTACCATTTATAACAATGTATGGTGCATAACCTCTGAACTTAACTGCCTGAGCTTTGAACCATCTTGTGCAGGATTTCTGCTCCTCCACTCTTATTCCAAATATCTCTGCAAGCTTGAATGGATCACAGGTATGATATGTCCTCTTTAATCCCGTGGCAAACTCAACTATCTCTTCTCTTTTCATCCCCCGATGCCCCCTTTTTCTGATATCTGTGACTCATGACCTTAAGATGTCCAAGCAACTCATTTGCAAATTCCACAATGGTATCCTCATCCATCTGATCAGGGTCATATCCTCCAAAAGCGGCCAATGTCGGAGTCTTTAAGATGAATTCAATTGCCTCCTGGGGATTCTCAAAATGATTCGGCAGTTTCGAAAGCTCA
>AUXO010733396.1_pt1 | contig 18146 bp, 32 predicted proteins | sample 768731 | NCBI WGS metagenome assembly AUXO01 (sample SAMN02715735, study PRJNA202380) | gut metagenome | biome: sheep rumen | host: Ovis aries | place: New Zealand: Palmerston North
CGCTTGACGATCACATCGCAGAACTTCTCGTCAAGCTCCATGGAAAAGGCTGTGCGGTTCAGCTGCTCCGCCGCCATGATAGTCGTGCCGCTGCCTCCGAACGGATCCAGGACGTTCCATCCTGGTTTCGAGGAGTTTTTCATAAGCCGCGCCACAAGAGGGATCGGCTTCATCGTGGGATGGAGCTTCGACTCTCGCGGCTTGTCCTCGCACAGGATCGTGTCCTGCGTCCGGTCATCCACGAAATAGTGAGCCTCGCCCTCCTTCCATCCGTACAGGATCGGCTCATGCCGCCAGTGATAATCCTGACGCCCGAGAACGAGGGAGTTTTTCTCCCAGATCAGGCACTCGGCCATCTTCAGTCCGGCCTCCATGAAGCCGTCCCGGAAGAGATGCCCTTTGCTGTCCGCGTGGAACACGTAGGCCGCTGCGCCCATGCGCATCACGGACACAGTGGCCTTGTAGAATGCCAGAAGGAAATCATAGAAGCTCTCATCGTCCATGTTGTCGTTCTGGATCTTCCCGGCAGTGCCTTCATAGTTCACGTTGTACGGAGGATCCGTGATCACCAGATCGGCCTGCTCACCGCCCATCAGCGTCTCGATGTCGGCCTGGCTCGTGGAATCACCGCACATCAGTCTGTGCCTTCCGAGGATCCAGACGTCTCCGCGCTTGGTGACTGGCTCTGTGATCTCCTCGTATGCGCTGTCGATGTCGAAGTCCTCGTCCTCCGTGGCCGTCTCGACCTGCAGGTCGACCTTCAGATCGTCCAGCTCGTCCTGGGTGAAACCTGTCACCGTGAAGTCCACGCCTTCGAGGCTGATCTCTTCCAGGATGCTCACCAGCTTGACGGCATCCCATCGGCCATCGATCTTGTTCAGAGCCACGTTCAGAGCCTTCTCTTTGACCTTGCTGCAGGGATAGACCACGACATCGGCCTCTTCCCATCCGAGGTAGAGCAGGGCATTGTATCTCTGGTGGCCTCCGATGATGGTGCCGTCCTCGTTGATTAGGATCGGCTCCGCGTAGCCGAGAGTCCGGATGCTCGTCACCAGATCCTGGAACTCCTTGTCCTCCGGTCCGAGCGTCACTCTCGGGTTGTATTCTGCCGGAAGCAGGTCGGAGAGCCGCCGCCGCTCCATTCGCAGTTCACTTTGCATTCAGATTCTCACCTCCTGGGCCTGCGTAACGAAATACAAGAATTATTTTTGATTTTATCCAGAAAAAAATCGGACCTTCCGCGCCCCGCTTTTCTTTCCCCTCACAGGAGTACCTGCGGCTCGAAGCCGACCGAGGCAGAAAAAAATTGTTCATTTCCAACAAAAAAGACAGCCTCTCGGCTGTCAGTTGTGAACAACAGGCGCGTGGGGAACGGCATCGGCCTCGGTGCCTTGTTCTCTTCGTTCGCTTGACCACGCTACCATCATAGCACAGCTCGCTGTCTAATTGTGTCTTATCTTTGTTCTTCTCTTCGGATCGTTCGTTGCCTCGCTCCTTCCCTCTGAAGAAGGGAATGCCTACCCGTGCAAGGCCTCCCCGTTTCCCTGCACGTGCCAGGCCCGCCCCGGCCCGGCCTCTTGCTGCGCTTGGCCTGCGATCAGCCGTGGTTCTAACGTGCATCTTTTCCTAATTCCTGCGCGAAATAAAACCAAAGCCACCACGTTCTGGTTCCACCCGGACTCGCCATCTACTCGCCAATACTCGCCAGCGTTCCTGGCGAGCTGCCCCGTGGTGCTCCGCTCGTGCGCTCCGTGGATATTTCCGGCCTCGCTTCCGGGAGGCCTACCCCCACTTGGTTGGTGGGTCCCAGAGAGCGCGGCTTGGGAGCAGCTGCGCCGCCTGATTATTTCTTCCGAAAGGAGAAGCTCTGCCAAAAAGAGAAGGCCTGTGCGCAGGATAAATTCTCGCCCTGTACGCACAGACCATTTTCCGTTTTCACCTTGCCATGCCTGTCTGCGCCTTCTGTTTTTTCCCTCGGATTTTCTGCAGGCAGTTCCCCTGGGATACATCCCGACATTGTGCCCGGTAAAATTTCCGGATCCGATTTAGGAAGCAGACCCCCCACTTTGTTTTTTTCGCCTCTTGCGCTCCCTGGCATTATCTCTCTGATAGCACCAGTCATCGTAGGCCTCTGACTTGTCCGCCACCATCGCCCGGATCCTGGGCTGCGTCAGCAGCATGGCCACCGCAGAATTCAGCTTGTTGTAGCACTGCGATCTGCTCATCGGGATCTCCTTCTCGATCTCGCCCATCTTCTTGCCGTCAATGTAGAGCAGCTCGCAGACCTCGCGCTCCAGGCTGTCAATGGGCAGGTATTCGAGGATGTCCATCACCCGGACGATGCTCTTTTCAATCTCCGTTTTCTGAGCATAGATCCTCTCCTCGATATCCGCGAGTTTGAAGAGGATGGAGGCCGCGCCGTTGCCTATTCCTGCGCTTCTCGGCAGCGGCTCGTATCCGACACCGCCAATCGGAGAATTCCGCTCCTCGTTGATTTCCATAAGCCGCTCATCGAGCTGCTTCTTCCTCTTTTTGGCTCGTCCGATCTGTCCGAGCATCCACTTAAGGACAAGCTCGTCCTTTTGCTCCGTCCCCTTACTCATGTTTAACGCTCCCTTCCGAGTTTCCAGTTGTCGATGATCTTGTAGCACTCCTCCGGCCATGAAACGATGGCGGCAGTGCCACCTGCGGCCTCGATCTCGCGGATCGCCGCCAGCTGCAGCTTGGACGGCTCTCCCACGAGAGGCCTTTTGACCTCGAATCCGAAGTAGTGACCGTCTATGATGCACAGGATGTCAGGCGTTCCGCCCTCCGAGTACTGAGCCTGCGCGATCTTCCGGACAAAAGCTGCCCGGTATCTCTTTTTAAGGCCTTTCTTGATCTTGTCCTGGTAGTACGGTTCCTTCGGGATCTCCTTCCTGCACAGCTGCATTGCCAGCGTCCTGTTCAGCGACCTGCGTCCCATGACCCCCTTGAGAAACCTTTCTCCGTTGAAGTTCTCTTCGTACTTTTCGAGCATTTTCCCGTTCCTCCCGTCTTCTTTTTGCTTCCGCGATTGCCTTTGCCTGTTCCTCTGCCTCGTCCTCCGGGATCGTGACTGCTCCCAGATCGTGCTTCAGTACGATCACGATCATCAGGACGAATCCAAGAACGACCGTGATTCCGAGCAGGATCAGGATGAACTTTCCGATCCACGCCAGAGCCGCCAGCAGAAGAGTGATTGCTGTGTCCATGTTTCCTTCTCCTTTCCTCCCTCATGACATTTCCTATGGCGATGGAGGCCGTGGGATCGTGATACCCCTCGCCATTTCTGCCGCCTCTCATTTCTCTCGCAGAGCGCACTCCGTGCATCTGACCTGGATTGCCCTGCCGCCGTAGATCTTCTTGACTTCCTCATATCCGGCAGGATCCAGCCAGCATCTCTGGCCGCACTTCGGGCAGGCTGTCGGTTGCCAGTCGCTTCTCGGCTCCGGCACGTTTTTCTGAAGCGGCATGAATACGATGATCCTTTCTTCCTCCCGGAGCATCCGGTCATTTCCCTGCGGATCCTGTTTTTCTCTGTTCATAACGTTCTACCTCCTCCCTGTACGCCTTTTCGAGCAGCTCCTGTGTTGGCGGCAGCATAATCGTCCACGTGAGCTTCTCTTTTCCTTCCCACTGGTTATGCTCTGCATTCCAGTAGAATTTTTCTCCCCAGATCGCATCCACGACCGGGTTTGTGATCTCTCCGGTCTCCGGATCCACCTGGGTCTTCGATACCCAGTACGGCCCGTAGGCCATGTACCAGATCTCGTCATGCATCGGGCAGACCGCTGTCAGGAACTCGTCCAGCGAGTAAGTCCGAAAGAGGATGTCTCTGGCATCCAGCATCCGGTCCTTCCAGGACTGTTTTTCGGTGATCATGGCGATCCTTCGCTTGATGGCATCGGCTCCGCCTTCATCGCCTTTTAAGACCTGCAGCCCGTCCAGCAGGAAGGCCCGGAGGATCTCGGTGCACTCTTCTGCAATTTGCTTTTTGAAATTCTGCAGATTTTTTGCATACTGCTTCCTCTGCTCCGGAGTCATCTGCTCCTCGTTACGCCTTAATCTATCGAGCTTTTCCTGCGTTCCCTTAAGATCAATAGCCACGCTTTCACCTCCGATCCGGCCTGCGCTCCGCTCCCGTGTTACACCTTTTGATTTTCCGAATGGTGTAACACAGAAAGCCTTGTTTTACGCGGCTTCACGGCCTTGTTACACCTGTTACACCTTTTTCACAGACATACCGTGTTTTTTTTGAAAAAGTGCAAGTGCAGGTGTGAAAATGCACTTTTTTATAAAATAGGTGTATTATTCAAAATTAGGTGTAACAGGTGTAACAATGTCTCGGAAAGCCTTATTTTACGCGGATTTTCGTGTTACACCTTTTTGTTACACCATTGTTACACCTTTTCAAAAGGTGTAACGCTTGCTCACTTTTCGGATGGATCCTTCGACTGCTTCGGAGAGGCTCCGGACGCTGTTTTCGCGCTGCTCATACTCATCGCAGAGGAAGCCGTCCTCGTATCCGGTGTAATCTGCATAATTATCACAGTCCGGGTTGTCGCAGAACCAGTCGAGCGAGTCCTTTTCCCTTCTGTGCCACCTGCACGTACCACAGCATTTCCCTGCGCTCACTCCGGATCCTCCTCGTTCATTTCTTCATCATCCTCATCGTTTTCGGTGAAGACCGCGTCCAGCCTGTCTCCGAGAATGGTCTGGCATCCGCAGTGCGGACAGTCTATCGCATCGAAGTAGAGAGGCGGAATGAATAATCCCTGGTGCTTCACCACCGTGTATCTGTAATCCTTGTGCGGTCTGAATTCCTCGCCGCACACCTTGCATGTCAGCGTTTTATATTCCATCATTGAACTCCTTTACTGTTTTCCGGATCATTCCTTTAATTTGGATGTTTTCGGGATTGAGCGGATCAAATCTAATCTCCGTCACAGTTGCTCCGAGCGCGATCATCGCACACTTCTCGACCTTTGCTTTCAGATCGTACAGGATCATCACGCGTGCGTTTTCTTCGCCAGCCTTCCACCCGAAACGGTAAGCGATAGCGTAAATCGCAGCTCCTACGAAAAAGTGGATCAGGAATGAAAGAATGTCAGCCATTGCGCCACCTCAAAACTGCTTCCCGTGCAGGTACGGACGGGTCTTGTTGAAGGCATGTTTCTCCTTGATCGCGGCCTCCAGGTCGATTCCGAAGACGTAGGCCATGTCGAAGCAGCGGATCACGGCATCGGCCAGCTCCATCGGGACGCCCTCCGGCTTCTGGTCCGACTCGCGGTAGTAGATCTCGGTGGCCTCGTGTCCGGCCCGGAACTCCTCCAGGCACTCTGACAGCTCGCTGTGGATCAGCGCGATGTACTCCGCAGGCTTCGTGTTCACCTCATGAAAGCCGTGCGCCGTGTTGGTCTCGCCGACCTCTTTGATGAAGTTGAAGATCGAGAGATTTGCCTGCCCGTTTTCATAGCACGCGGCTCCGTTCTCCTTCACTGCCGCGATCTCGATGCCGTTCTTCTTGATGATTGCCATTTTTGAAATCCTCCTATCTCATGATCAGTTTTAATACCGAGTCGACTTTTTCCTTGTCTTCCTGCTTGTAAAGAATGATGTTTCCTTCTTTTGTGACGCAGAGCATCTCGTATTCATTCGCCACCAGATCGCACACCTCTATGAGCGGCATTTCCGCGACCTGCTCTGCTGGTGCTCCGATCTGGAGAACCAGCTTTCTTATAGACCGTTCATGCCCGATTCTTGTGATGGACTCCTCCAGTTGCCTTCCTGTCATTTTTTCCTCCTACTTGAAGGGCAGATCCATGTCATCCGGGACCTGCATGAAACCGTCCCCGGCCTGCATGAAGGACTGCTGCTCGTACTGCGGACCGGACGCTGCTGGCTTCGTTTCTTCTTCCTCATCGATGTCCAGCTCATCCTTGGCCTCCGCCAGTTTTCCGATCATGAACTCCACAAACCTGCAGAGCCGTCCATCAAACCGCCTGACCATGGTGTAAGTGCTGCCTTTATGATCTTTCCGGTCTACCGAGGAGATAAATCCCCGGTCGGCCATGTATTTCAGTGTCTTTCTCGGAGAGTAACCTGCCTTCGAGAGTGCCTGGTTGAGCACCGAGGGAAAGATGTAGGCAATGTTCCCTGATTCGGACATGCATCCCAGGCAGGTGCCGATGGCCTTCTCTCCGAAGTAAGCCTTGTTTGATGTCACCCAGTCGACCACGAACTGGACCGCGTTTTCATTCACGTCCCCGGCATCCGCGCTCATCTGCTCCTGCAGAATGTTCTGCGCCATGACCTTCGCCCGTTCCCACGACTGCTCGTTGATTTTCAGTTCCTTCGCATCCGGATCCAGCTCCGTGACCTCATCCGCAAAAAACCACGTATCGATCATGGCATCGGCCAGGGCCACCGCAGCGACCCCGGCCACGTGGGATCCGGACCGTCCGTTGGAGATGGACTGCACGAACTCCTGCATCTTCGCGTACCATTCGCAGATCGATTCCTCCGAAAGAGAGACGATCCGTTCCACGAACTCCGGCCCAGTCCAGCCGCAGTTTTCTCCGGCTTCCTGATGCATGAGGGAGGCATCGCGCTCCTTGTCGAACGGTCCGCCGTAGATCTCCAGCACTCGCGTGCTGACACCAGTCTGCGATGTTTCCGTGGAGAGCGGCTCCTCGCCCGTTGCCAGAGCGACCGTTCGCCATGTCTGCATCGCCTGGATGCCTCCGGCCTTCGCTCCTCTGATCTTGCCCGTGCCGGACGCGATCATGTAGATGGTTTTCTCCAGAGACTCCTGGTTCCTTCCGGCCAGCTGCCTCTCATCGATCCCGAGAGGCAGGTCGCAGTAGAATGCCGCCGTTCGCTCCAGGCCGACCTGCGTGGCGTTGAAGTTTACCATCAGCCTTTCCGGATCTCCCCATGCGGAGAGCGCGGCTTTCAGCGCAGCGGTCTTGCCACCCTTACTGCCTCCCCAGTTGTAGACGAAGAAGATCCTCTGCTTTATGATCCGCAGGAGCGGAGCCGCGAAGGACGCTGCCAGGATGAAGCGGAACTTGTCCCTTTCCCTGTGCGGCCTCATGGTCTCGATCCAGCCGTCCATCTCGCCCTGCTTGGTGTAAGCCATGGCCATGGCCTGCTGTGAGGGATCGATGTCCAGCACGATGCCCTGCTCCCTTCCGGGAATAAACCTGTGCCCCGGTTGCCATCCGAAGGTGGAGGTGGAGTCCGACTTTGTGATGATGTCTATGTTCTCTGCCTCCAGCGCGGAGAGGAATCGCACCACCGACTTGGCATTCTCCGAGGTGACTGTGCACCCCAGATCCGCCAGCACCGTGATGCCCCGGCTCGTGAAGATCGTGCTCCTTGGATAGATGCCGCGCCGCCACTCGCCGTCCCTCTTGAATGCGATCTCGATTTTCTCGTCCCCTGTGTCCAGACTTTTCAGCCGCTGCGTCAGGATGATCGGTGTCCGGCAGACCAGGTGTGGCTCCGCTGACTTTTCGTCAATGTGGCTGATGCCACGCTCTGAGTAGATCCAGCCTTCCGGCTGCCTGAGATTCACAGGTGCTCCGGACACTGCCTCCGGGATCGTCTCCGGCTCCGTCAGGTCGAGCTTCTCGGCCTTCTCCAGCAGCTTCATGATCTTCGCCGCCGCGTCCTCTTTTCCGAACTTGATGAACACATCGCTCGGATCCTTGACGCCGATGGCGGAGCAGGAGAACTTGTAAAGCTCCCCGATGAAGCCGCCGTCCCGGAGGCCTTCTAGGGTCTTCCGCAGGAACACCTCGCCGCCGTGGTCCTTCTCCTGGTGGATGTAGATCTTCAGATCCTGCAGAAGATCGGACATGTGCGGCTTGAACATTGATGCCCCCGGGACGCCGATGGCGGAGATCCCCATGTACCAGAGGCTCTGGGTATCGGACTCGCCCTCGACCAGCACGGCATATCCGGATCGCCGGATCTGCTCCAGCCTCCACTCACCATACAGGCCGATCTTGCCAGCCGACCCCCATTTCCACTTCAGCTCCTTGCGTGCATATCTCTTTCGGAACGTGACCTCCCGGCCACGCTCGTCCAGATACGGCTCCACCAGATACTTCGTGCCGTCCCGGTCCTTATAGGTGCGGAGCTTGCACTCGTTCTGCAGCCAGTCCTCCGGCAGGTGCTTTTCGGCAGCGTACTGCGTGAGCGTGTACGACCGCCTGTTCACCTGCCGTTCCGGTTCCTGGTCGACACCGTATTTCTCCAGGATCTGCTTGTAGGCCTCCTTGGTGTCGATGCCGTTGATCTTCGCGTAGAAGCTGACGAAGTTGCCTCCGATGTCCTCTGAATGGCAGTGCCACTTTCCGGTCTGCAGGTCCACAGAAAAGCTGTTGTTGTGGTCGTTATGGAATGGGCAGAGTCCCGTCAGGTTGTGTCCGCTGAGTTTAGGCTTCTTGATGTATGCCCAGTACTCGGCTTTGTAGTCGACAATACTGTCGATGTTTACCTCTGCCATGCTCATGTCCTCACTTCCCTGCCGGATTCAGTCCCTGGAACTTTTCTGCGTCCTCCAGATACTCCTCCATATATTCTTCGGCTTCCTGCCTCGTCATTCGGATCACGTGCGGCTGCATCGCCAGCGCGTTCACTGCGTACTCGATGTCCGAGCGCATCCCTTCGGACATGTAACCGTTCACCACAAACACGTGGATCTCATCGCAGCTCTTCATCAGCTCATGTCCTGCCGCGATGCCGTACTCCCTCTCGTAGCCTCCTCCGTCATCGCGCAGGAACTGCGTGAAGTAGAGGTGCGGAGCGATGGGCATACACCCGTTCGTGAATGCCTCGTAGCATGCCGCCCTCGCAAAGCGGACGCTCCACTCCGGATCTATCGCAAAGGGAGAACAGATGAACACTTTCACCGCCTTCGCAGGGCTGCGGTTTATGACCGAGCCTTTTTCGCAGAGGCCCATGTATACCCAGGCATCATCCTGACTGAGCCTTGTGAATGTTTCGAAGAGAAGCGTCTTCCCGAGGGCGTCTGAAGAGTAAGGGGCCTGCAGCATATTGACGCCGTAGTCCACGTCCCATGGATCCATCCCGGTGATCGTTTTGATGATCTGGGAGTCCGCCGTATCTCCGACCTCTATTCTCAGATCTGCACGGCACCTCACGCCCTCCTCTGGAAATGTTTTTCTTGCCATGTTCTCCTCCTTAGTTGAACGGCAGCTCCTGCTGATCTCCTTCCGGGATGTTCATGAAGCCGTCCGGCCCTGTTGCCGGAGCAGCCGCAGCTGCAGCCTGGGCCTGCGTGTTATCGTCTGCTGTGTAGTAATCGTCCGCCGTGATCGTGACGCTCTTATAGGATGCCTTGATCTCTTCGCGCATCTTCTTGGCCATCTGTGCCTGCTCCGGAGTCAGATCGCCGACCTTCTTGATGGAGATCTTCGCGTAGTCCTGGCCTCCCTTGCTGACGGCCCCTGTCAGCGTGAAGGAGAGGATCGACCTGGTATAAGCCACGCCGTTCGACATGATGCGCTTGAGCTGCGTCCTCACGTCCCGGAGGGAGGTGGGAGGAACGACCAGCATGTACAGGTTCGGCTTCCCGGAGAGCATCAGGTAGATGCGTCTCATGTTCTTGCATTCCTTGCGGACGATGCCGGATCCGTCATCCTTGAACTGATTGTAAGGGCAGCGGTCGCACTCGGTGACCGCTCCGGTCTCCGTGTCGAGGCCCGTCTTCGCATCCCATGAGGAGCAGACCGGGACCCGGCTCTCGCCTCCGAAGTCACCGACCCATCTGGCGTTCATATTGTGCGTGAAAACCATCACGCCGATCAGCTCCTTCTCCTGATCCGGATCGTCCGGATCATCGCCTTCGACCGTGAAGGACTTCACCTTCCCGGAAGGCATCTTGATTGCCCGGTACTCGATGCCGCCGTCTCCCAGATCGGCCATCTCGTCCTCAAGCTCTGCCCTGGTCTCCTCATCCATGCCGGAGTACATCGACACCAGATCGAACGTTCCCTGGACTGCCACTTCATTCTTTGCCATGGTTTATTCCTCGCTTTCTTCCTGCTGTCCGACTTCCTCGAAGCCGTCACCTTCCTGCGCCTCCAGATACTCCTCCATCGGAGTCTTGATGGATGCCGTCATCTGATACAGTTCATCGCTGATCCTCTTGGCCTGCGCTGCCATGCGGACCGCTGCCACGATCAGCTTGTGGAGAGAGCCGTCAATGCTGGCCACTGCGTCCACGGCCTTGAAGTCATCGACCGGGAGGATCTTAAGGTATGCAGCCATGTCATCCTTCAGACCTTTCAGCGCGGCATTGACGTTCACGTACTGCTCCGCCAGCAGGCCGTAGCCCTCGTGCCTGTTCTTTACCACGTTTCCTTCCTGGGCGTTCATCAGGACGCGGTAGGCGAACGAGACCAGCACCTCGATGTTCTCATCCATGTCCCTCTCCCAGTCGAGCCGCAGATCCAGCTCCGTCTGTTCGTACTTCATGCTTTATCCCTCCTTCATGGTTTTCAGTTTTTCCAGTGCCTTCTTGCTTGCCTTCACCCTGCCGACCTTCGACTCGTCATAAGAGGAGATGATAGCCTGCAGGTCTTCCGGGACCTCGTCCTCCGGAGTCTTGCCCAGGTACTCGGTGATCGCGGAGTTGAAGGACTGCGCGTTCACGGTCTCTCGGATCAGGAAGTCGAAGCCATTCTCGCGGAGCACATCGAAGCGGTCGAAGCCTGCCGCCGTGGCCTTCTCCTCGCCGACCAGTGAATACTTGGTTTTGACCTGCGGAGTGTATGTGAAAGCCCCGTAGCCTTCCGTGAAGATCGTCACGCTCGGCATGTCCTGATCGATCATCTCATCGATGATCTTCTCCTGGACCTCTCGCAGGGCCTGGTTGTTTGCTTTGGTCTGTTCTTCCAGTTCTTCCTTCCTCGCCCGGAGCCGCTCGAACTCCGCAGCCAGGTCATTCAGTACATTGCTCATTCAGATCCTCCTTCTCGGCTCTCGTGATGTCATCGATGTTCCTCTGAAGGTAGAGGATGGTATCCTGCGCTTCCTTCAGCTTCTTCCTGAGATCGCTGATCATGTCAGCCTGCTGCGTGTTCGCCGTATCATTGGTCTTCAGCTTCTTTTCCAGCTCCTCGATCTGTTTTCTCAGGTTGTCAATGATCACCTTCAGATCGTAGTTCTCAGCTTTCAGTGTATCGTTCGCAGCCTTGACCTCTCTGATTTCCTGCTCGCGCTTGTACTTGTCATCGTTGGCGATGCTGATGTCTTTGTCCTTCGTGGCGATGCCGGAGACCAGCTCCCGGTATTCCGAAAGAGTGATCGTGACCGTCAGTTCCTGCGAGGCCACGTAATTATGAAGATCTCCGCCGTTGTATTTATTGGCATCCATCTTCCGGTCGAGAACCAGATCCGCTTCGACCTTGTTCGTCAGTTCTGCCATGGGTAGTTCCTCCTTTATTTGAAATAGTCCTTCCAGTTATCAACGATGGTTTTCGCCATGTCCTCTTTCTTCCGCAGGGCCTTGGTAATCATCTCGTCCACCGTCTTCTCGACCACCAGGTCGATGTAGGTGCAGGTGTTCCGCTGCCCGATCCTGTGGATCCGGGAGAGGCTCTGCTCGTAGGTTGCATAATTATAAGTTTTCGAGTAATAAACGCATGTGTCTGCCGCCGTCAGCGTGATGCCGGTTCCGGCAGTGTCAATCTGCCCGATGAAGAGCACCGTGTCCGGATCCTCCTGGAACTGCTTCACGATGCCTCCGCGATCCTCCTTCTTGATGGCTCCGTAGATGGCCACGGCCTTCTTGGATCTCGGCAGCACCTTCTTCGCCAGATCGATGATGGCCTTGACCTCCGGAATGAAGGACGCGAACACCACCAGCTTCTTGCCGCCATCGATCACGTAGTCCTCGATGATGTCCTTCAGCGCATCCAGCTTCGAGGTTGAGACCTGCTCCGGCCTGTCCGGATCTCCGCCGTCCCTCACCAGGAAGCCGCCTGTGATCTGCCGCATCCGCAGGAGCTTCGTCAGCACAGTGGTGGCCGTGATGGATCCGCCGTCCAGCAGCTCCGCGTAGGAGCTGCGCCGGACCTGATCGTACAGGTCTCGCTCCTTTGGGGTCATCTCGATGGATCTCGTCTCGAAGGTCTGCTCCGGCAGGTCGATGGCCTCTGCCTTGGTCACCCGGAACGCGATGCTGTGCTCCTTCTGGATCAGCTCATCCTGCAGCTCGTGCCGGATCCCGAGGATCTGCTTGTTCCCGTAGCCGCCCTTGATGGCGTAGCGGCCCACGAAGGCGTAGTACTTATCGCCGAACACAGTCCGGTCGAGGAAGCGGTACTGGCTCCAGATGTCCACGAACTGGTTCTGAACGGGAGTGCCGGAGAGGATCAGCTTGTACCTCGCCTTGTCTCCCAGGGCATGCATCGCCTCGGACTGCTGCGCGTTGTGGGTCTTGATCCGCTGGCTCTCATCGCAGATGATCATGTCGGCATCGTACTGCTCCAGCGCATCGAAGATCCCCTCGCGCCATGTGGACTCGTAATTGATCACGGCCACCCGGCACTTCTTGAAGCGGTACCGCTCCAGATCGCCCAGGGCCTTCAGCCGTTGCCTCTTATCTCCCAGGAGCGTCCGGCATGTGACCGGGAACGCCGCGTACTCATCCAGTTCCTTCGGCCAGACCGCCACCACCGATGTGGGAGCAATCACGAGGACCCTCTCGACCACCTTCTTCTCCCAGAGCGCACCCATGATGGCGATGGCCGTCAGGGTTTTGCCTAACCGCAGCCCATCTCGAACAAAAGACCGAAGCCTTTATGTACTGTCTGTGGACTGTCCATTTTCATCACCTTCTTTCCTTGACGGCTCCTTCTGGCCGTCCTCGAACACGGAGAAGTCACCCATGGCATCGTAGGGACAGTTCTGTCTGTATTCCATTGCTTCTTCCCGTGTCATCATCAGTTATCTCCATCTTTTCTCTTCCATGGATCTGCTGACCTCTGACAAGGCCCAGCCGATCACGATCCCCAGAAACGCCACCAGCGCACCGATCAACCACTCAGGCATCCGTCTTTCCTCCTTCCTGATGAATGATTGCCGGGAGCGTGAACTGCTCCGAGCACATATAATCTCTGAAACGCTGCGAGTGGTAGGTGACCTTCTTCAGCTGTTTCCCTGAGACTCCATACTTCGGATTGAATCCGAAGATGTTGACGTAAGTGAGCAGGTCGGCCCTCTCGGCCTCCATGGCCTTGGCCACCTCGAACAGTGCCATCACGTCATCGATTGCCCGGTGCGTGTTCTGGACTCTGTCCTGCAGGTTGTAGGAGATGATCGCGCTCTCCAGCTTGTGAGGATATGCCCTGCGGTCCTTGTACACGGTCAGCGTGTCCAGGTAGTCGCATTCCATGAAGTGGTTCAGCCACTCCGGATGCTCTTTCATGTGCCGCATGAACATGAAGGCCGTGAAGTTCAGATCGAACTGAGCGTTGTGCGCGATCAGGAGTGTGTGCGATGCCCAGCTGGGTTTCAGCATGCTGTCGAACACCCTGGCGGCTTCCTCGTCCGTCACTCCGGTCAGGAGCATCAGATCCGTGATGCCTGTAAGGTTTACGATCTTGTCCGGTACCGAGCGGCCCTCCGGCAGCTGCACAAGCAGATCTTCCTGGCGGCAGTTTCCGTCCTTGTCGACCTGGATCGCGGCCAGTTCTATGATGCGGTCGGCCTTGTCGGCATCGAAGCCCGTGGTCTCTACATCAAAAAAGACCAAGTTGTCATACCTTGCATTCGGAGGGAAGTGCTCGAACAGTCCCTCCGCGAATAAATCTTTAAGTGCTCCCAGATCCATCGGTAGTTTCTCCTTTCTTCTTGTTTAGGATATAGTTGACGGTTGCCGCCGCCGCGATCAGCAGCCCTTTCCTGGCCATCCAGATAATTGATTCAGCCTGATCATCCGTCAGCACCTTGTTCATGTTCATTCGGACCACCGCATCCGTGAAGCACATGTTGAGGAAGTACTCCGCATTCTGCTGCGCGTCCATCGGCTTATCGCTCGGCCACTCAGTGAAGTCCATGAAGCTGTTCCCGTATGTCTCGGACTCAATGTCGAAGCTCCGGTCTTTTCCTGCGATGCGAAGCGGACTGTCTTCCGGCATCCCCTCAAAGAAACGCAGCACCTTACTGATCTCGCTCCGCTCTTTCTCCGGGATCGGATCCCTGATCTGAACAATGGTGTCGGGGAATAAAACCTTTGAATCCACAATCGTCATGTATACGCCTTCTTTCACCTTATCCATCGGTATCCATCCTCCTTCTTGTGATTCCGAATTGCTGAATATCCAGGAGCATGTCCTCCGTCCGGTATTCCTCGCCGTATCGCTCCTTCTTACCCATCAGGTAAGTAAGAAGAGAGAAGCGGCTGACGGAATCCGGATCCTGCCGGTCCTCGTAAACAGGGCAGCGGTCGATCGCCGCGGTCACGGCCTGCAGCGTTTCCGTCTGTGCTTCCTGCGCGGCGAGGTGCATGTAGTCCTTCTCCCAGAGGGAAAACGGATACTGATCCGAGTTTCCAAGAGCATGCGCAATGTCGCGCTTGTAGACCAGGCCTCCCGGATGCTTTGCCGCCCACAGTCCCGTGAACAGCTGCGGCTTCTTCGGCTCCCGTCCATACGGACCCTTGATGAAGTCCATCAGTTTGCCCCAGATCCACTCGGCCCGTTCATCCATGGCCTTGACCTCTCCAGCGCACCACTCTTTTACTTCCGGGTTTTCTGTCCTCATGTACTCCACTCGCTCGTTTGCCTTGTGATCGAGCGCATCAACCAGGAGCCGCAGGAGCTTTTCCGGTGTCGCGTCCTCATAAACTTCTTTGAAATCTTCAAGAGTCATATCGTCTTCCTTCCTCGCCGCCGAGCGACTCTTGCTCAATGACATATCCGTTCACCAGCTTGTGCATGCAGTCGAACGGAGTCTTTGCTGCCGTCTCTCCTTCGTGATACCAGACGAATGCTCCGTCCTCGGTGATCCGCTTGATCTTGCCGATCTCGAAGCGGTCTCCGTTCTGGTAGACGATCAGCTCGCCCGGCTTCCAGTCCTTTGAATTGCTCATGCTCTTTTCCCCATTTCCGCGTCCATCTTGGCACTTTCCAGTTTCGACTTGCATCTTGAAACTATCTGCTTGACATATTCATCCCCAGGGTATTCTTTCTCGAATTCATCGAGCTTCCTGACATAAAGTGAAAGCGTCCTCCGGAGCTTGTCCGATTCCCTCTCGGCTTCCCTGATCTGCTGCCATGAATGAATAAACCCTTCAAGGTTTGCTATATCAGCGTCACAGGCTTCCATTTTGTTGTAGTAACGCTGGTATCCTGTATCAGAGTAGTTTCCGTATGCCTCGTCTCTTTCTTTTGCGATATCATCAAGAGCCTTTTGAAGAATCGCCTTCGCCCTCTCTATCGCCTTTTCGGCTTTTCTCATTTCTTCTCCTCCACTTCGTAATGCAAGCCAGGCAGGTCCTTGATCTCATGCATGGCCAGAATGCCGCGCAGCATTTTCTTCCTGCCGCTCTTCACGACATAGAGCATTCCGCGCTCTCCAGTTTCATCATTTACCAGGAAAACGTCCGTCCCAGGTGGCAGCTTTTTCACTTTCTCAGCCTTCAAGATCTTCATATGTAACCTCCTTTGGAATGAGCCTCATCGGACACCACTTCGGCCTGCGCTGGCCTCTCCGAAGGTGGATCGGCTTCCCGTCTTCCCTCATGCAGTACGCTTCATCGCTGTGAGGATTGACGTCCAGGTGAGGACATGCGGAGCAGGACTGCGGTACCCTTGTTTCAAACGGAACAAGTCCCATGCCGAACATCATCCTTTGCCCTCCATCTTCATTTCTCTTTTTGCTTTCGCCAGCAGCCACTTCTCGATACACTTCACGCAGTCTTCGTCCATGATTGCGTATGGATCGACCCTTCTGCACTTGCTGATATCGTCATATCTGCAGAGGCCAGCGGCTTGCATCACGACCGCCGCGATCCGAACTGCTTTCCGGTCCACCGTCATCTGATCAGCCATCCGCTTCGCCTCCGATCTTGAAGCCCAGGTGCATCAGCCGCTCCTTGTCGTAGGCAAGGATCTGTCCCTTCGCCACGTAGATGCACGGAACGATCATGTCCGCGAACTGACCGAGGCCGTTCGCCAGGAACGCCGCCCGGACCCGTTCTTCCTCTGAAGGGTTGACGATGATCGTGTCGATGTTGTGAGTCATCTCCATCATCATTTCTTTTTCCCCTTTCCCTGTTTGTACCAGTCTCTCGGCTTCCTCTTCAGAACCGTGTCCCAGCCGACCTTCTTTCCGCAGCAGTGGCAGTAGCTGTGCCACTCGCTGATCCGCCTGTGGCAGGCAGGGCAGAGCCAGACGCCGTCCTGCTTGATCGGCTTCTCATCCTGCCTGTGGAAGATGATCATCTCTTTCAGCATCTTCGCCTGCCCGGCATAGTCGTACTCGATGTCCTGGTGCTTATCCCAGGAGGCCAGGGCCTGTATGGACATCTGAAGGGCCGCGAACAGCATCCGGTCGTTCTGGATCTCCGGTTTTTTCAGAGCTTCCTCGATCACTTCTCTTGCACTGTCGGTTGTCATTCATACACCTCCTCCGGCTCCGCCAGTCCGAAGACCAGCAGGGCCATGTTTGCGGCTCTCGTCTGGTGCGCATACAGGTCCTTGGTGACCGGGTACTTCACCAGCGGCTTCAGCTTGTCTGCAGGAAGGATCCGTTCATAGTCCACGGCCTGCTGCACCGCGATCAGCCGCCTGCGCTCCGCCTCGATGGGAACCGGTAGCGGAACGAGAGCGGAGAGCCTGTTGAGCAGCTCTCCGCTGACCGCCGCCGACCACATAGCATTCTTCCGGCTCCATTTCATCAGGCCCCAGGACTTAATTCTGGCGTTCTGCGTCTGGTCCGCCTCGATGATGTAGATCCAGCCGCCGTCCATTTTCATCCTCATCAGTCTCCGGCCTCCTCGATCTGCTTCTGGTAATCCAGCGCAGCCTGATACTCCTGCTGCGCCCAGTACCGTTCCTCCTGCAGGTAGGCTTCCCGTTCTGCGAGGTACTGATCGTACTGATCAGCCGGGATCAGGTGGTCGGATCCTATCGCCGGGATCATCTCCTGGTGTTCCTGCTGCCACTCTATGGCCTGCTGGTGCTTGTACTCCGCCTCCGGATCCGGAGCGAAGAAGAGCATCCATGCGAGAAAAGCTCCGAAGGCCAGCCCCATCACGACCGTTGCGACCGTTTCCTTTGTGGCCTCCTTCCGCTTCTTCCTGCGTTCAAGCTCCCTGGCGCGTTTGCGGAACTGCCGCTCCTGTTCGATCCTTGTCCTGCGTCTTTCTTCCCTGTTTCTGGGAGGTTGCCATCCTTCTGCAGACGGCCTCTGTAAAGCGTCTCTGGTAACCATCACTCAGTTCTAACCTCACTTTCACTTTCTGCATCCTTCCCTGCGGTCCACCGCGTCTTCCTGCTTCCCATCCTTCCGAACGAAGGCCTGCAGCTGTGCGCTCCATGCGTACTGCTTCGGATCCTTCCCTTCATTCACCAGCTGGATCTTCTGATCCCTGGTCAGCTTCTTCACCTGCTTCATCCCGTCCACCTCCCTTCCTGATTGTTGATAACCTAGTGGATAACTCAGTGGAAAGCCTGTTCACTACCTTCCGCAGTCAAGCTCTACTTGCCCTCTAGGCTTCTTGGGTCCGGGAGTTTTGAGAGAGCTTTTCCGGCAGGTGCCAGAAGCTCTCTCAGGCAATCTCTTGCCCCCTGAGTATCCTTTGGGGTAGCCGTCTTTGCTCTGCCCAGTCGAGCGCGATCCCTGCGGATCGCCACCAGAAGTTTCGCCTCCGTGAGTCCAGGCTTTTCCGGTGTTCTCTCACCTCACGCTTTTTCGCCTCCGAGCCGAGCTTGTTTTACTTCGGTTTGCGCTCTCCACCCGAATGTCGACAGCTCGCGGACTGGGACGCTCGCCGCCGAGCGGACTTTATGGCAGCGGCTCCGCCAGACCTGACAGTTTTTAGGGAGGTGTCATGCTTCCTCCTGGTGCGTATTCAGTTTTTT
>AUXO018705247.1_pt1 | contig 18142 bp, 17 predicted proteins | sample 768731 | NCBI WGS metagenome assembly AUXO01 (sample SAMN02715735, study PRJNA202380) | gut metagenome | biome: sheep rumen | host: Ovis aries | place: New Zealand: Palmerston North
AGCTTCATCTTTGCAAACTCTTTATCCTTAGCTTCACTTGCAAGCTGATATACGATAAGCTTTACACGACGATTCTCGTCATCTGCTCTTGACAGACGCATCAAAGTTCCCTTGTTCAGAACATTCTTCTCAAGAAGTGCCTGACCAATAGGGCCTTCGCAAAACTCTTTGATCTGTGCTTCATCTACATTGGTAATATTATCATACGCCATAAGATTGACATAAGTATCCATAGCAGACTCAGATATCTCATCGAGTGCATCGAAGGCGTTTTCATCGAGATTATAACCACGATATAACGACATAATCGTTTCCTCCTTGTAGCAAAAATTTGATTTTTGATTGGGATTGGTTGATATATTAAATTAATTGTTTATAATAATAGGATTGGGTCTATTATTAATGATATGTTTATCTATTACATGCTTACTATAAAATATAACAAATATCTTTACAATTAGATACTATATTTATAGAGAGGAGAGTTTTATCATGTATGATGTATTTTTAACTATAACGCTAATAATTATTTTTTATTTTACAAAAGTAGAAAACTCATTCGGTGGTATACTAAAATTTGCACTTATAGAGCTAGCAGGATATTGCTTGATAGCACAGATTTGTGGACTTGCAAATAGAAAATATGCTGCTATTTTATTTCTTACTGCAATAATTGGAAAAACGCTAAGAACTATTATTGAAAATAATAAAAGGGGAGAATAAACAAATATGGTAAGTGACATGCAGAGCTCAACTATAGATGAGTATAAAACAACCATGATGCAGTGTATACAAATGTATATGCCAAATGTGCCTATTCAGGATTTATCTAAAGCTGTAGATTATAGTATCGATAAGAGGTATAAAAGTACCAGAGTAAGAGTATCTAATTCTTATACTAAAAAAGAATATTGGAATACATTATTAGCATGGTCTGATTATATAAACGATAGACAACCAATTACAAATGCTTTTGGAACTATGTTTAAAAAGCATGCTGAATGTCCAAATCCGATGTCTGATGTAATACAGGAGTTCTTGAAACAGCGTTCCATATATAAGAATAAGATGTTTACTTTCCCAAAGGGATCAGAAGAATTCGAAAAGTATAATCTATCTCAGCAATTGGAGAAGATAAATGCAAATGGTTGTTATGGTGCATTAGGAGCTCCTACATGCTTATTGTATAATATAAACGTTGCAACCTCAGTTACATCTGCAGGAAGAACTTATATAAGTACAGCATCTATGCTGTTCGAATCGTTCTTGTCTAATAATGTATTATTTGGAAGTCTAGATGAGGTTGTTGAATTTATAAACCATATCGTTAATGAAAGACCAGATAGAAAATATAACGATATGGAGATATTGGATAATAATATATCTGCAGAAGATTGTTTTGCTAAAATTATCATGGAGTGTGGATATAGATGGCTTCCTAATGAAGACGAGATGGATATCATATGGAGAATTGTAAGTAATCTTGGTCAGGAAGATCTTAATAGAGTTTATTATAAGAATAATCTTTACTCTTTCTTATCTAATAAGGTTGTTTCTAATCTTATAGTAAAGATGCTTAAAGAACTCGATGTACCATATTTCGTTTCATTAAAACCACCTAAGTCTATAGAAAAAGACTTATTATATTTCACAGATCTACTTAAAGAGTATGTGTATTACGGATATATGTATATAGACCGTATTATACGTTGTGATAATATGATAAAGAAGTCTATAGCGGTATCAGATACAGATTCTTGTATTATCACTCTTGATCCTTGGTATAGATTTGTATTAAAGCTTATCGAGAATGAGGATATTGGGATAAGCAAAATTGATCCATTATCTGCATTGTATTTTATGGATATAGATGAATTTGGAGATTTGAAAGATTTGAGTCAAATATCTCCAATATATTTCGAAGAGCCAGAAGAAGATTATGACTTTGCTAACGATGAAATTGTCGAGATAAAGAAAGTTACTAATCCGATAATATGGTTGAAGTCTGATTACGTAAGATATAGTATAATAAATATTATGGCTTATGTATTGGATAGAATTATGAATGAGTATATGATAAAGGTAACAAAAAATCAGCATTCATATTCTGAGCTTAGAAAATGTGCTATGTATATGAAGACAGAGTTCATTATGACAAGACTTCTTATAACAGCAGCCAAGAAGAATTATGCTTCTCTTATGACTATGCAGGAAGGTAAATTCATTCCTGAAGGAGAACAGCTTGATATTAAAGGTATTGAGTGTCTAACTAAATCTGGTACAGCTAAATCTACAAGAAAAGCATTGAAGAAGATATTACTGGAAGATGTATTTATGACTCCTGCAATCAATCAATGGAAGATTGTAAAAGATTTGGCTATATTCGAGAAGAAGATAATGAATTCTATTCGTTCAGGTAGTAGAGAGTATTATAAACCTGCTACTATAAAAGCATTAAGATCATACGCTGATCCTATGAGAATTCAAGGTGTAAAAGCTGCTACTGTATGGAATGCTATGAGAGATTCTAATCTACCGGCTATAGATCTAGACCAACGTAATGCCGTATCTATTGCTAAAGTTATTATAGATAGAGGATCTATAGAGAAGATAAAAGACGAATATCCATATCAGTATCAACAAGCATTGAAATTGCTTGATGCTACTATAGATGATGGCGGTAAACAGAAGAAGATTTATGACGAAAGAATAGAAGCTATATCTATACCACTTGATATTCCTACACCTAAATGGTTGATGGAACTTATCGATTACAATACTATTATCAATGATAATATGGGTGGATTCCCATATAATTCAACAGGTATAGTAAAGATGTCTGATAATACAAATTTTAGCAATATAATACAGCTATGACATCTAATTAAAATTCAATAAAAATATATATTATAATAATAAGGAGGTAGAATATGGAATCTAATGAGCCAATCAGATCACTTTGTGAACAGGGAGATATGGGACTTTATGGAACACCACTGTCAGAAGCAGATCAGAAAGCATATCTTGAACAGCTGAAGAAGAAACAGCAGCAGGAGTCAGAAGATAATAAGTAAAAATAGTAGGCTGGATGTTTTAATCCAGCCTATTTTATATTGTTTCTAAAGGAGGATTATATGGATGACGACAAAATAGTTGATATTAATAAGGCAGTATTCAAATTACATGAGAATGATGGTGATAATTGGGATGAGCTGAATGTCGATGTATTACCTATGGATGATTTGGATTATGATTTTATAGAAGAATCTAATATGGATTCTTATATTAAAATTACAGAAGATGGCGAAGAGGTTGTTTGTAGAGATCACTTCTACTATCTTGCAATAACAAAATATTTAAAGAATAGAATCTATAAAAACATCGGTACAATAAAAACATACAGAATTATAATTGCTGTATTAATAATACTATTGGTAATGATAGGATCATTATTGATGTCAGAAATAAGACTTAATGATAGATTAACAAGTCTAAATTCAGAACTAATGACTGATCATCTAGAAGATAATAGTACTATTCAATAATATACTTTGACATTATTAGTAGGAGGTAATAACTATGAATATGGATATAAGCAAAGAAACGGTAGCAATTTTAAATAAGAATAGAAAAGGAGTAAAGACTATGAATTTTCAGTTTATAGGTATAGGTGCAGGTGGTAATAAAGCAGTTCTCAATCTTATCAATGATGGTATTTGTGACGAGATGGATGCTATTCTGGTAAACTCTACAGATAAAGATATTCCTAAGGAGTTTAATGGTGACGTTGTTATTCTATCTCCTGATAATGCTGGTTGTGGAAAAGAGAGAAAAATCGCTAAAGATTTAGCAGTAAGTTCTATGAAAGCCGGTCAGTTTGATAGACTTCTTAGAGCTGATACTGATTCTGTTCTTATTGTTACCTCTGTTGAGGGCGGAACTGGTTCAGGCTCAACTCCAATAATCGCTAAGTATATTAATAAAGTACTTGGCAAGATAGTACACATTGTAGCCTTTACCGGTTTTGAGGAAGATGTACGTGGTATAGAGAATACTGTAGAATTCTTCCAGGAAATCGACTTTGAAGCAGATGTAATGGTTATCAGAAACTCTGCATTCTTAGAGGATACTAATGGTAATAAATTAAGGGCAGAAGAACTTGCTGATAAAGAGTTATCTAAGAGACTCAGAGTTATGCTTGGTTTAGATTTGGTTGATTCAACTCAGATCATAGATGATACTGATTTGTATAAGCTTGTATCTACTACAGGTTATAAGACTATAGAGAAGATAGAGTTTACCAAGAATCTTATGAATGTAGATGAGTTTAATACTCTCTGCAAGAAGATGATTTATACTTCTAAGTCTATAAAGTCTTTAGACCCAGGTGAAATGAGGCTAGGTGTTATACTGAATATCAGGCAGGAATCAGAAGATGCTATTGATCATTCTTTTAATGTAATTAAAGAGGAATATGGTAATCCATATGAGCTGTTTACACATATCCAGTATGATTCAAAGCAGCCTCAGTATATTGCATTTATATCATCTGGTATGAAGATGCCGGTAGATGAGGTTAAAGCTATCTATGATAGATATCTTGAGGAGACATCCAAAGTAGATAAAGCTAATGACGAGTTCTTCAATACAGTAAAAGGCTTAAATATCAAAGAAGAAGACTCTATGTTTAATATGGTAAATAGAAATAGAAACAATACTTCTAAGGACGACTTCTTTGATAGTTTATAAAGGAGGTATACAATGGGATTATTTAAATCCTTAGAAAATTTATCAGATAATGATCAGGTACTAAATGTAAGATTTAGTACTATTGAGCTGAATTACAATACCGTTCTGGAAAATATTAAGAATGGTACTTTTAGTAATTCTAAAATTCAGCAGATGATTGCTAATAATTTATCTGTATATCTTGATTACGATAATTTCAATAATATATCTACAAGAAAAGTATTTCAAGAGTTATGGACAAATACAAGATTCTTAAGAAACTTCTTAGCGGTTATCACAGAATATCCTGATAACGAAAATATTCTTAAGTATATAAAGAAAAATTATACTATAACTATCAACAGAATTACTTATGACTATTATGCCGCAGCCCCAGATGATAATCGTCTGAAAGATAGTGAAGTATGTGATCTGTTGCTTAAAATAGCAGAGAAAGTAGATTTCGAATATATTAAACCATTAACGAGTATAATGGACGAGACTACTGCTAAGTTTATGTCACTATTCAATTTCAGTTCTAATGATACAGAGACTTGTGTTGAAAGATTGAATAGTTTGATAATAAAGGCTGGATATGACTTTGCCGTAAAGGACATTGTGTATATATACAGCAGGTTCTATGCAGACAGCTTTTCTGCACTATTCAACTACACAATGACCTCTATTCTGGCAGACTTACAACCTATAGAACAGCATAATTCAGATAGAATCAATTTAGCATTAGTAAATATTCTAAATAATATGACTAATTCAGATATATACAAAATTCTATCTCAATTCAGTTCTTACTTAATGCTTATGCAGAAAGCATCTGTAAGATTTAGTCTACGTGGATTATCTGGTGATTATTCCAGAATCAATGAGGTTGTTCAGTTATTGTTAGACGAAGGTGTATATTTACCATAAATAAAATCTGGGTGGATTATAAGTCCACCCAGTATATTTTTTTATTTTGTAGCTTTACAAATTATAAGAGTAATATAAAGTGTAACAGATCTTCTATAAGATGCATCAGTAGCAGGTCTCTTTCTTCTACGTCTATAATTTACAGAATTATCTGTAAGCCATTTTATAATTATATCCTGCAGCTCTATAATATATTTATCTTTTGTATTTGGTTTTGGTTTTATACTATGAGCAATAAAGTCTACAGAACCAACAGATTTATCCGGATAATATCTCATAAAGTCACAAATAAGAATATTTACAACTCGATATATCTCGTTGATATTTGACTTATTACCACATATAGCTTCCATTATAGCTTTAATCTCTGTAGCAGATACATTATCATCTTTACATTTCTGACAGATCTCAAGACTAACAGCATGTGTCATGATATAACTTACAGTTGCTTCTGTATATCTTGTAGCCCTTAACGAATCATTATCTGTTAATCTGAATTCTTCTTGAGTTTCATTCTGTGTCTCATAGTTAAGATATAGTTTTTCTTCATATGCTTTATTATACTGCTTAGCAATATTCATAAGAAAAGATTTAACTCTATCTCTTAACTGTTGTATCATCTTTCCTATCTCTTCGTCTGTTTGTTTACCTTTTAGATCTGACTTATAGAAATTAATCCATGTCTGTACCAAAGCTTGTACAGCAGCAAACATAGTTCCTTTCTCTTTAAGTATAAACTTATTGGTCAGCATATTATTTACAACGTATTCCATAACAGCTCTATATTTTGAAGGTGGTGCTTTAGGGAATGCAACTCCAGCAAATATAGATGCATAGAACTTACCAGAGAAAGCAAGATATACTCCCATCATTTCAGCATCTTTATCTTTACCCTGTATAAGATAATACTTCATAATACATATACTAACCAATACATATGGTTCTTTTGCAGCTTGTGGATTATATGGTATATCCCAATAGAAACAATCCTTCATAATATCACAAACTTGCTCTTCAGTTATTCCTACAGCTTTTAATAAATTATCTATATCTGTTTTTGTATATAGAATATTATCAAAAGGTGCTATGTCATATATCTGTTCGCTATTCTCCTGAAAGAATTTCTGTACAGCTTGTTTTACTTTATTAGAATTTGTAGCCATTGATTTTGCAACTAATGGATACAATTTATCCACTATAACTGTGGTATTGCCATTATACTTAGTAGCCATCAGGTTCCTCCTTTTATATAATGCTTAAATTAATTAAATGTAAATCTTATAACTATAGAATAAAAATTGTGGCCGAAAAAATATTTAACGGTACGGTACAAAAATACTCGGATGAATCACTTGCCAGATTCTTTCGATATCTCTTTTCTTTGGTTGCTTATAGTTACATTCTGTAAACATCATATGTTGTTGTGACATAAAATGAAGTAAACTCCTGCGGCCACAAATTTTTTAAAAAATCCCAGTAGGTTACAAGGCCTACTGGGATTTTTACATCTTTATAATTGACAACCTTTGAAGGAGGATAAATAAAATGGGACGTTATACAGAACAAGATGTAATAGCATATAGACAATACATCCAGGACGTTTTGGATTTAAATAGTTATATCAGCGGAAAGCTAGAAATATATGATAAAGCATCAGTAGATATCAATGCTGAACTATCTAAGATATGTAAAGCTAAAGCTTCTAAAGATGACATTAAAAATGGAATGTCTACTATAAATAAGATATGGGACGAGTCTAATAGCAAAGTAAAAGTTATGCTTTTCAATAAACCAGTTAATGCTGGTTCTGCTGTAGATCATCTCGTAGATACTAAAAAGCTTATTGGTAAATGCGATATGGTTAAAGATGACGAGAATACTTTATATAAAGCATTAGCTGCATATGTAAAAGATCTTAATAAGATTAAGGCTAAATGGGTTGAAGGTGGTTCTGAACGTAAGAAGATGATGGCTTCTTATAACTTCATTCAGGAAAATAATAGAGATCTTTTCCCTTATTTCAGAAAACTTGATTATATATCAGATATAACTATCGGAGAGTCTATTAGACTTATAAAAGATGACGAATTGGTTATGAAGAAATTATAAAATATACCCAGCAGGAATTTAATCCTGCTGGTGTTTTAATCAAATTTACAAATCTCTAATATGCACTTATTAAACTCGTCGTAATCTGTTGATTCATTTATATACTTCTTATAGTATTTATAGAATCCATTACTAGGAGATACCTTCGGATGCATATCATATTCTTTTATCTTTTTGATAATATTTTTTGCTAATTCAGGTTGGTATTTCTTTTCACACTTATCGAAATAAGTTATAGCAGATGATACATGCTGCTTATCAGTTAAAGGATATTTACGAAGTTCAGGAACTCCATAATCAGAATCTTTTAATTCTTTTCTATCTTTACTAGATAAAGCTTTTTCCTGAATTGATTCAAGAATTTCTTTATAGATTCCCATTTTATTTCTCCTTTAATATATTAGAGCTAGAGAATTAACTCTAGCCCTAATATAATGCTTTTATTCAAGTTCACTAAGAGCTTTCTGAATATACTCCTCGTTTACAGTTTCAAGCTGAATTGTATTGGTAAACTCAAGCATACCATACATACATTTAGCTGTATCGATAATCTTAAGAGTATCAAGCTCACCATCCTCATTTACATACTGTGTCTTAAGATTAGGATCTTTTACAATGGTATTCATAATAGAATGAACCATGGTCTCAAATACAGAATGAGAACGATTATTGTAAACAGCATTTACTTTTCTCTTACCAAGAGTAGCTGTTTCCTGAGCAATCTCTTCTTTCTGATCTTCCGGAGTTGTATTGTCTGCTTTTATCGATGCGATACGATCGTTAATATCGTTTACAATATTCTCGATCTTCTCTTTATCTTCAGCATTCTTCTTGATAAATTCCTGCTCGGCGTCAGCAATACGATCAGAAATAATCTTTACCGCATTCTGTACGTCGTCTTCTTTATCAAGCTTATCCATCATCTTCTCTTTTGGCTCATCCGGAACATTCTCTGCTTCTGCATCATTATCATCTGTTGTCTCTTCTGCTTCTTCCTCAGCTTCTTCTACTGCTTCGTAAAGAGTATTGAGAAGATATGTCTTACCCTTCATATTAGCAAGAATATTTTCGCTTCCTCTTTCAGAAACAAAATTCTCGATAAGAGATTCTGCCAGTACATAATTATGCTTTGAAAGAGATGTACATTCTTCAAGAGCTGCAATATAGATTCCCTTCAGAGCAGTTTCAAGCATTTCTTTCTGGATAACTTCTCTGTGTTTACGTCTGATATTGATACGATTGATTCTAGCTTCTCTTAGCTCTTCGATTTCTTCTCTCTGCTCTTCGAGAGCTTTCTCATATCTCTCAGTTTTAGCTTCAAGTCTTTTATTTTTACTCTCTTCCAGATTTCGAAGCTGTATGCTTCTCTCCAAAAGTTCATGATATTTCGCCATTATAATTCCTCCTTACAGCATCTTTATGTCCTATCAAGTTCAATATCAATGCATGGCTCTAACGTCTCTCCATCAGAAAGTAATCTGTTTCGTACATTGATAAGTTCTGGTACTAAATTAGGATCTGTTACTTCTTTAAGTAAAAGATGATTTACACCCCATTCATTTCCATTAAAGTTTTTGAACTCAATATAGATAATAAGCCCTTTGAATTCTTCTTTAATATCATGTAAAAGATTAGGTATATGTAAATCAGCACCTGTATTATTAAGATTTTCGATATAATCTTTGATATATCTGATAACGTCAGTTTTAGTATAAGTATCGTTAGAATTTGCAAGTTTCATTCTAAACTGCCATGAAGTGTCCACATGATCCAGATCTTTAGCATCTGTAATAGTTGTAGTAGATCCAGCAGCATAACACAAACTTGGTCCGTATGTATTATAAGTCTTGAAATCTATCTGCATATTATCTTCCAATACACTTGTACAATGATCTATATAAGATTTCTGTTCAGATAAAGCTTTTGCTAAATAAATAGCATGTGATTCAGATGTGAGATAATGACAACCAACCATAGGTACAGACCTAATATAATAGTGGTCAAATTCTCCATCTTCTGTAGATATAGCTTTTATCTTCGTATTCATAACGTCAGTATAGTTTTCAAATAATGTAATGCCATTATTTGTCTTATATGTATTGACAAGAGTAAACTTATTCTCTCCATCTTCATCTATAACAGATGCTGGAATATAATCTGTACACTGACTCTTTCCATAACCTCCAACAGGATCATCTTCTTCTGTAAATCTTGCAAGTATAAATATATCAGCATCAATAGATTCTTTAAATAATCCATCGTTTACACCTGTACTATTAGGAACTCCGAGACTTAACAGATTAAGTTCATTATCTACAGTAAACTTATTATCAGTTTCAAGTTCTATAGTCCAACTAGTTTTATAAGTTTCCTGATCCCATCCAGATAATTTAGCTTCAACCCATCTGTATGGTTGAGAATCTTTATATAATAGCATAAAGACTTTCATATTATTTTTGATAATTGTAACTTCTCCTGTGGTTTGATCTTTCTCTGATACTATAAGACCATAATCATCCATAGTAGACTGAAGTATATCAAATGTAATATAATATACTTTATTATTGGATAATAGATTTCTAGCTACATGCATCTTATTTGCTACAAATCCAAGATTTACTTTCTCATTTGCATATTGATAACTCAAATAATCATCTAAATTAACTTGAGCGCTAAAATAGCTACAATACAGAGGATCTGTATTTATAATCATATTATGTATTAGAGAATAATAGAATCTTGTATTGTTAAAATAAGCATCTGTAAAATACTCTGGTATTTGATTTGGAGCTATATGCTCTCCGATACCGACATTTTTATCCAATACAAAAGTTGTACCAGCTGGAATTATATATCTTGTATCATCTACTTTAGTTACATAAGAAGTATCCTTTATGTCTATATTCAGATGAATAGAATTGGTTGGTATTATATTATTCATACTGTCTTTCAATACAGTATAAGTATACCATATTCTTCTAAGCTGATTATCAACTTTCTTCTGTGGATGGAGTTTATGCTTACTATCAGATATGAGATTGAAATAGTTTATCAAATCCTGTTCTGTTGTAATGTATCCTCTTGATAAAGCCATCTTTGGTAGCAAACTCTGAAGGTCTTCTTTAGACTTTCTATCACTACCATGCTCAGAATCAGTTGCACAGTTTACGATACAAGTAATCTTCTTATAGTTATAAATAGAAGACTCAAAATCTACATAGAAACCAGTTTCATCTTCTGTATTTTGATATGAGAAGTTTCCTTCTGATCCTACAGTTGTATATGCTACTACCTTTATATCAGAATTAAATCCTGGTATATAGTTTGTACGATCAAATTGTATTCTTATAGTATCATCTGCGGTATATAAATACCAGCAATAATTCTCAGCATCAGGTTCTACAATAGAACCATACATATACGGAGTAAGACGTTTTGTTACCCCATTCTCTGTAACGTATACTACAAAGTCTGCTAACTGATTAGAGAAATTAAATGTATAAGATTTATTCTCTATAATAGTATTTGTAAGAATTGTATCAGATGATATTTCTATACTACACTGTCTTACTGTAGGTTGTAAGAATACATATCTTGTATTATTGAAATTTACTACAAATGGCTGTAATAAATAAGCATTTGTGAGATCAGATATCGGATTCAAATCATTTGGATCCATATTATAACGAGCATTATAAGTATAAACCTTATTTCCTTGATTGTCATATCTATTATGCCAAGATCTTGTAAGTATAATGTCATAATCCAAATGGAATTCATAATTTCCTATAAATATAGGACAAGTCTTATCAAAGACAAATTGTTCTGTACCTGTTGATTCAGCTACAACTGTAGCGTATTTATCAATATCATCTACTTTGATAGCCAAGTTTATAACAACAGATGCCGGTACTGCATTAATATTTTCTATATTATGATATGCAGCATGAGTTATAAGATTCTTTGTTAATCTAGCTCTGCTAGGAAACATTTCGTTTCCTAAGATATATGTCTGCTGAGAAGCCATCTGAATCTTCTTAGCTGATATATCACCTAATACACCAAATATACCAATGGAAAGGGTTTCTTCGTCTTGGTCATTGATGTATCGAGCTTTAGTTTCATTTATCATTTTCAGAATTTCATAAACATCTGAACTCGGATACCAATTTTTATCTGTGGTGCTCAAATCAAACTATCTCCTTTCCATTTTAATTTATAGACATATCCACCTGGAGCATGTAAGTTTCGTACTCTGAATATTCTAGCTGCTTTAGCAGGTCTTGTATCTGGTACATCTAGAGAAGTATTATGGACATTTAATTCAAATTTAGAATTAAACCATTGCTCCTTATAGAAGTCGTTAAATTCTGCCAATAGATATGGTTTCATATCGTCATAAAAAGCAGCACCAAATTCAATGGAATATGATAATCCATTGGAGAAATCGGTGTTTGAAAATACATCTCTAGGAAGATTCTTTGATTTTACCCCAAAGTATTTACCATAATACAGAATAGTTTCATTATCTTCAGCAACTAAGAATTTGTAGATAGAATATTGATCATATAAAGATCTATCTTTTTTATACTTTTCTAATGGTGGTAAATGTCCATGGTGTTTTATAGTTTCATAATCTTCATAAGCTTTGAAGAAATGAAATACAGGAAGATACTTGGTATCTCTGAATTCAAGAGAGAATGTCGGATTGTTATCCGACGCTTCTGAAGAACCTCTGTACGTATAAGATACTCCATACATATTTGCCGGTGTATCTATCATTTCTGCTTCTGAAGCTGGTACATCCAAATTACTTATTACAGTATTACCTAATAGGTTATTGAAAACATTATTTCTATCAAGACTTAACTCCAACTGTTTTATAACTTCTGGATGCATAACAGATAATTCAGTCCAATAAGATTTGGTTCTCAAATATGGCGATAGCTCGCCGTTAATATTCATAATATTTAAGTCTGGTTTTGTAAAGAATAAATATTCTCTTACTGTGGAAACCGTATCATATGGGTTTATCCAACCAAACCTAAATCGTTGAGAAAAAGGATCGAGTTCGTCTCTGTCGAATAGATTAGAGGCATGTCTAGCTGTTCTTACAAAATCTACATTTGGTATAGAAATATCAACTCTAGATTCTCCGTTACTACCTTTAGTAACAGAAAAAGCATCTGCTGTAACAGTACGAATCCGTTCACTAGTATTATCATCGTCCATAGCACCTTGAGATACATTTGTGGTTGCTATAGCACGTTGATCGTTAGTTTCAGCTTGCTGTTGTGCTTGTCTATTCCTTGCATTTTCTCTAGCTTTTTGTTCTTCTTTAACCTGTTGCATAAATGACTTATTTGCATCTATTGCATCAGAGTTATTGTTTTTACTTCTACCAGTGAGATTTACAACTCTTACACCACTACCATCTAACGAATTTACTTTTGCCACGCGCTCTACCTCCTTTCTTTAGCTTAAATTATAAGAATGTTCTGGCTATAGGTATATATCAAACTCTATTTAAATTATATACTATATATTTGTAATTGATAAGGGAAGACCTGAAGAAAGGGTCTTTTCCATATTCTGATTTCATAGAAATCAAACCCCTTCAAAGATCTGTTATACGCTATTTGTATTACATTTGAATTTATTAAGGAGGACTTGATTTATTTATGGAATTATATGGAGAAGAGATTTCAGATTTTGACTTACACCAGCTATTGCTTCGTGCTGATAGGAACGAAACTAGAAATATCTTAAGTGCTATTTCTGCAACCAAAAAGTACGAAGCAATAGAACGTATTAGAAAGGAGGACGACCCATATAAAAGATTTATTATGAAGTCTATGTTTGACGATGGTATTTATGATTATAGCGTTTTATACGGACCTGACTACAAATAAGTTTTCATAATGAAATTGTAATTTAGAAAAGACCTTTTCTTTTTTTTTTTCTTTAACGTATTTACAAGCTCAACTTCTATATAAATCAATAAAATATAAGGAGGATTATACAATGCCTTACGTACATGAAGTCACAAGTGACATTCTAAATCTTGTAAAGATGGCAGGATCATTTGCTGACAAAATTGATACAGCAGCTAATGGTGGATATAATAATTCTCGTAATAGTACAGGTCTTAATTCGACATCTATTATGAGAGCATCAAAAGATCTCGTAATGTCTTTTCCGGTTCTTTGTGATAATACAGTTTCTCCGTCTACAGCTATAATGGTTACAAAGGCTATAGAGAGAATGTGTGTTGCTCAGTTGCAGCTTTTATTCTCTTCTGCTTATGTAAAGGGAAATGACGGTAGAGAAGTTCTTAGGCAGTGGCATAAGAATATGAATCAGGATATGGGTATAGATGATTTCTTGGCTATATCCGATTCTATTACTGGTACACCTGCTAGTTATGGTGGTGGATGGAATAAGGGAATGTTTGAGGCTTCTTTGGAAAGAATTGCTGAAGACATGAAGAACCAGTTCTTATCAGAAATGGTATTCTATCCTGAGACAAGCTTCTCTGAGTCTGCTATTATGGATTATACAGTAGACGATAGATTTGGAGAGAATACAGTCGTAAAGACTCCGACCAGATATATCAGAGAAGATATACAGGATAATATCGACGATGTTTTGGATAAAGTGGATTTTGCAAATAAATCTGCTAGCAACAGAATTAATGCCGGTAAGCTTGGCGTTGATATGTATAACGCAAAAGAAACAAATCGTCATAATAAGAAAATGGAGAAGGATGCTGACGAAAAGCGTAAAGAAACTGAGAGACATAATAGAGAAGCTGAAGCTGATGCAGCTGCTAAGAGAGCAATGGATATGCAGAGGTATGCTTTAGATAGACGAGCAGATGATAGGGCTGAAAGGCAGTATGATCTTGCTAGATCTAAAGCAAACGTTGATTATTTCAAAGCCCAGCTTCTTGATAGTGATGTAAAGAAAGCAAATGAACTTGTTCCTTCTCTTATGATTATCAGATACAACGTTGTCGATGCAAATAATCCTCAGAACCATAATGTAGTTCAGGAATTTATTGCTGGTGTAAAGGCAAGATTAATTTCTTGTAGCGCTAGAGAAATTCAGGATAATATTACATCGGTTACTTCTAATAGAGTAAGTCTTGTAAACCTTATTAGAGCTACTACTAAGGAAATATCTTTTGCTAAGGATTTCGTTGCAGCTATAGATCAGGCTAAGATTGATGCTAAGCAGAGTTCTAGATTGTCTAAGACATCACCTATTTGGAGAAGTCTACAGGCTAGAGCTACTAAGTCTGGATTAAATAGACTTAGAAAGAATAAAGCTAATGATGCTTCTGCTATAACTTCTCTTATTATTTCTATGGAACTTTCTAACGTTATCAAGAATGATAAGAATATTGATTTATCAAACCCTAAGGTTGCAGCTTTCATAATGGAATCTTATAATCTTATGGCTTTGGTTGTTGTAGATGAGCAGACAGAAACAGCTCACTTCTTACTTGATGGAGAAAAATATTATCAGGATTATACTTTTGGTGCTCTTGAGAGAGAAACCGGAGATGGTTCTTATAAGAAGATTATCAATCTGATTTCTAAGATTAATAGGGGGTAATGCGATATGGTAACCGATTTTGAAATGGTTGTTAGAGAGCATCTCGACTATAACGATCCTGAAAACGTTCGTATCGTAGCTCGTATAGTTAGAGAAGCAGATACAAATGCAGAGAACAGAATGCTTGAAGCGGTAACAAAGAAATTATACGATCATATTCAGGCTAAAGCCGATAAGATCGATTTTTCTTCTATTGCCAAATCAAGAGGTGATATTACAAAGATTCAGAACTATGAGTCTCTTGTAGACTGTGCTGCTACTATAAGAGAGTTTATGGTTCAGTATAGAGCACCTTTAAATTCAATAGATGCTATTGATGGTGCTTTAGCAAATCTCAGATCAAGAAAAGCTATGTTTATGAAAGCTTTTGCTGTTGGTTCTCCTATAGGAACTATGACTTATAATTCTATGGGACTTGGAATTGTATACGCAATTTCATTTATGATTGCTACATGTGTAGAGTATATCAAAGATCCTAGAACAAATGGTTTTACAGTTGCCATCAATAACGTAGCTGTTCGTAATACAGATAAACATCTTATGTTTAATTCTCTTAGAGACTTTAATAAGTCTTGCCTTAGTGGAGAATTTGATCAGGCTATGGGTGTTGCTCTTAAGCAGGCTAGAGTAAGAAGAGAAGCTGCTGATTTAAATATTTCAGCTGATCTTGCTACAGATACCTCTATGGATCCATCTGCTTATTATACAACAGATACAACTGTACTTCACGATGAAGGAGACGACAAAGACGACAGAATGGATTGGGATGTCCATCAGGAGAGTATTGCTCTTGTTGGATACATTGTTGTAAGAGCATTCATTTTCATTGCTAAACTTCTTATACCGTTAATAAGAAACGTTGTATATCTGTGGTATCATACTAAGCAGACTATATCTGATTTCTTTGCTCAGCAGGCACAGCTTCTCGAGATGAATGCTTATCAGTTACAATATAACAATCAGCTCGATGAAGAAGAAAAGAAGAGAATCTTTGAAAAGCAGATGGCTATAGCTCAGAGATGGAAGATGTATGCCAGAAAGTTTGACGTAGATTACAATTCTGCAAGTAGAGCTGCTGAAGCAGATGCGGCTGCAGATGATGCTGAATCTTCAAGTTCAGAGGATTCTGGATATAACGATAACGACGAGGGAGAGTACTATCCTTCTGATGGTGGAATTTTTTAATTCTAACAAATAAGTAATATATAAAGATACCATTGATACTATTACAATGGTTGCAAAACCAAATAATAAACTATTAAGAAAATTTAAGGAGGAATATATATGGAATTCGTAAACGAATTGGCTAATGTAAAGCCTGCTAATGTGATTCCTGATTTCGTTACTACAGTAGATGAGGCTTCTCTCTATGTTGCAGAAGGCGTTGAGAGAAACTTTGCTGATCTTGAGAGAAGAATTGATCTTGCAGAGACAAATTACTTCAAGAGAACCGGTCGTTCAATCGTATATGAGGGCGTTGATCTTAAGGCCATCAAGAATGCGATCATCGATAAGCTTAAGAAGCTTTGGGCTATGATCAAGAAGGCTTTCGAGTTCGTATTCAACAAGATTAAGGAGCTTATCAATAAGGTAACTTCTAAGTTCCAGAGCAAGGATGATATTGCTAAGAGACTTAAGAATGCTGATCCGGATAGAGTTCTTGGTAAGGTTCACAAGTTCCTTGGACTTGAAGATCTTCTCAGCCGCAGTGGTTCTTACATGAAGGATATCCACCTTGAGGCATCTCATGCTAACTCATACTTCGTACAGCTTGCTGCAGCTAACAAGAAGGAGCAGAAGGCTCTTAATAAGGCATCTGGTACTATGGGTCTTGCTGCCGATAACGCTCTTGGAAAGATTCTTGTTGGTAAGGATTCTGCTACATCAGTAGATGCAATTATCAAGAAGGTTCAGGGTGAAGAGATCGAGCTTAAGGTAAGCGACGTTATCAGAAAGTTTGAGGTTATCTGGAAGAAGTCTGTAGACTACGGCTACAATGTAAAGAGAGCTAAGGGTCTCTATGACGATGAGAAGAAGATCGTATCTGATATGCAGGCTAAGGTTGCTGCAGCTAAGGATATCGATACATCTGCATTCACAAAGTATCTCGGCAGAATTTCTACAGCTATCACAGTTGTAACAAACGCTGCTACACGTTGCCTTGCTACAGAGCACAGAGAGCTTGTTGCTGTTCTTAATGCAGCTCGTTCAGTTAAGGAGATCAAGGCTGAAGGCAAGAAGGCTAAGAACGAGTCTTATGTAAATTCTGATCTTGACGTTCTCTTCGATTTTTAATTAATCGATAAGATTGTATAAGTGAATGATTAATAGAGGGAGGATCTAATTCCTCCCTCTGTTTTTTAATTTTAACCATTTTTATACAATCAATTAATTGTAGATTATTCATATAGGAGGGAATATTAATGCTATATCGCAAAAGTGATCTTTTAGAAAATAATACAGATTATATTGGAAAAGATACAAGTGTATATGAAGCCTATGGTATTGATATATTTTTGAATGGGTTGGAATATGTATTAGAAGGAAATGAAAAAGTAGCACATGTATTTGAATCTGCGTATTCAAAAGCTATAAGTGCTTATGGTGGTTCTACTTCTTTTAGAGAAGCTTTTAATAATAACTTTGATTTGGTTAGCGTTATACAATCTATATTTGATGCTCATATAGATACAGTATCAAAAATATATCATGATGGTATGGATGCTACAACCAAAGCTCTAAAGTATATTCCATATCT
>AUXO018362881.1_pt1 | contig 18139 bp, 18 predicted proteins | sample 768731 | NCBI WGS metagenome assembly AUXO01 (sample SAMN02715735, study PRJNA202380) | gut metagenome | biome: sheep rumen | host: Ovis aries | place: New Zealand: Palmerston North
GTATTATTACTAGATGTTACACCATTATCATTAGGTATTGAAACATTAGGTGGTGTATTTACTAAGTTAATCGATAGAAATACAACAATTCCATGTTCTAAGTCACAGGTATTCTCTACTGCAGCTGATAACCAACCAGCAGTAGATATCCATGTATTACAAGGTGAAAGACCTATGGCTGCAGATAACAAGACATTAGGACGTTTCCAATTAGGTGATATCCCTGCAGCTCCAAGAGGAGTACCACAGATTGAAGTTAAGTTCGATATCGATGCAAACGGTATTGTTAACGTATCTGCAAAGAACTTAGGTACTGGTAAGGAACAAAAGATTACAATTCAATCAGGTTCAGGATTATCTGAAGATGAAATCAATAGAATGGTTCATGAAGCAGAAGAAAATGCTGAAGCTGATAAGAAGAAGAAGGAAGAAGCTGACCTTGTTAACGAGGCTAACCAATTAATCTTCCAAACTCGTAAGGCATTAAATGACTTAAAGAATGTTGATCCAACTGAAAAGAATCAGGCTGAAACATTATGCAACGAATTAGAAAAGGCATTAGAATCTAAGGATATGGCTCAAATTCGTGCTAAGAAGGAAGAATTAGAAAAGGTTGCTCAAGGTATCGCTACAAAGGCATATCAACAAGCACAAGAAAATCAGGGAAATAATAATGGCGGAAATGAATCAGGCAATGGTGGACATGGTGATTCAGTAGATGCTGATTTCTCAGACGTACAATAATTAAAAAAACATTCAAGCGAAGGGTTTAACACCCTTCGTTAGTGTGTCTTAAGGAGGACACTTTATGGCTCAGAAAAGAGATTATTATGAAGTACTTGGATTATCTAAGGGTGCATCAGATGATGAAATTAAGCGTGCATATAGAAAGCTTGCAAAACAATATCACCCAGATGTAAATAAAGAACCAGGTGCTGAAGAAAAATTTAAAGAGATAAATGAAGCCTATGAAACATTATCAGATCCAAATAAAAAGGCAAGATATGACCAATATGGCTTTGAAGATCCTACTCAAGGATTCGGTGGAGCAGGATTTGGTGGTGCTGGATTTGATGGTGCAGGATTTGGTGGATTTGATGATATTTTAAACGCATTCTTTGGCGGTGGCGCAAGAAGTCAAAGACAAAATCCAAATGGTCCAAGACGTGGTAGAGATGTTGACCATCAGATGAGTATTACTTTTGCAGAAGCTGTATATGGCTGTAAGAAGAGAATAAGATTATCAGTTGATGATAATTGTCCTCATTGTGGTGGAAATGGTGCTGAGCCAGGTTCTTCAACTTCCACTTGTGCTAAATGTGGTGGTAGAGGTAGAATTATACAAACAGTTAAGTCGCTATTTGGTGTAACACGTCAAGAAGCAATATGTCCTGATTGTGGTGGACGTGGTAAAATAGTTACTCACAAGTGTAGTGAATGCCATGGTACAGGTAGAGTAAGAAAGACTAAGGAAGTTGAAATTACAATTCCAGCAGGTATTCAAACAGGTATGTCATTAAAGATGGCAGGATATGGTGAAAGTGGATTTAATGGTGGCGAAAATGGTGATTTATATATTGAATTCACATGTGGCGAGCATGAATCATTTAAGCGTGATGGACAAGATATTATTCTAGAAATTCCACTATCTATTTCACAAGCTTCATTAGGTGATACTATTAAAGTACCAACAATTGATGGCGATGTTGAAGTTAAAATTCCTCAAGGTACACAACCTGGTACTAAATTAAGATTAAGAGGAAGAGGTACAAAGAATCCTAGAGGTGGCTCATCTAGAGGTGATCAATACATTATTTGTAATGTAATTGTACCAAAGTCTCTAACTAAGAAAGAAAGACAAATATTAGAAGATTTCCAAAAGGAAGAAAAGAACGAAAAGCAATCTCCATGGGATAATTTTATCAATGGATTTAAGCGTATCTTCACTGGAAAGTAAAATTTGTATTAATAGCTATAAGAAAAAGTCTTATAGCTTTTTTTACAAAAACTTTAAATTATCATGCATATATAGAAGTTATATATTTAATCTAAATTACTTGTAATAATTAATTCCTTGTATAGATTTTATTTTTTTGTTATAATATAAAAGAATTTTTAGGAGGATCTATTACTTATGGAACAAAATCAATTTGATGGTTTAGAAGATATCGAAACACAAACAATAAAGCCTGAAGATGAAATTGTACATCAAAAGGAATATGAAAAGCTTTTAAAATTAGAAGAAGATAGAAAGAATTTTGAAGCTGCATCTAATTTAGTTAAATTTGGTTGCTTTGAACAAAAAGAAGTTTTACCACAAGATTTAAATTTTGCTAAATTAGAAAAATCTAGTTATGAAAAGAAATATAATGCATCTTATGATTTATATAAGGATCAAGAAACAGGACAATTATTATTCATTTTACCTTTAGTTGAAAACAACCAAGGTGATAGTAATGAAGATAAGTCAATGAAGCCTTATGCATATGATGTTTTATTTGTTGAACAAATGTCAGAAGAAACATATGAAAAGGTATTAAAGGCAGGAAGAAATAACTTAAATTCTTTTGCTAAGTTCTTACTTGTTTCATCTTATGTATTTGCAATCACAAATATAGTATTATCAATTTTTGTATTCTTTGGCGCCTTAATTTATCAAACAACAACTACAACAAGCTCAGTATTTGCTAGTATTTTAACTGCATTTATGTATGCTGCACCATTATTCGCAGGTGTTGTAATTTCAATTCCTCTTGTATGTGTTGCATATATCCAGTTCAAGAAATATAAAGAAGGTAAATAATATGCAAAAATACTTCATAAGTGATGATGATTTCAACAATAAAAAAATTACATCAGATGATGCATTTCATATCTCTAATGTAATGAGATCAAAGCCTAATGATAGTATTCTTATAGGAAATAATGGTAAAACCTATTTAGCAGTACTTAAGGTAATCACTAAAACTGAAGTATCCTTTGAAATAGTAAAAGAAGAAACCGGTAATAAAGAATTGCCGGTTTTTATATCAATTTTTCAAGGATATCCAAAAGGTGATAAATTAGAAGATGTGATTAAATATGGTACTGAATATGGAGTTTCTGAATTCGTACCTACAATAATGAAAAGAAGTATATTTAAGCTTGATCCTAAGAAAAAAGAATCAAAGATCAAAAGATTTAATACTATCGCAAAAGAATCTAGTGAACAATCTTATAGATCATGCTTAAGCTATGTTTCTGATATCAAATATTTAAAAGAAATAGATTTCTCAAGCTATAACGTAAAAATATTATGCTATGAAGAAGATGCTAAAAATAATGAAGTATCTAATTTAAAAAATACAATTAAAAATTTAAAACCATCTGATAGGGTTGCAATTGTAATAGGACCTGAGGGTGGAGTTGATGATAGTGAAGTTTCATACCTTCTAAGTAAGGGATTTATTAGATGTGCCTTAGGACCAAGAATTCTAAGAACTGAGGTTGCACTATATTACGTATTATCAGCTATTAGCTATGAAATGGAGTTAAAATAATGTATAAAATTGGTTTTATAACTTTAGGATGTAAAGTAAATATTTATGAATCAAACGCAATTAAAGATGAATTCATTAAAAAAGGATATCTTGTATCTGATGCAGATCCTTCATGTGATGCATTTATTATTAATACTTGTTCTGTTACAAATCAGGCTGATGCTAAATCAAGACAAATGATTCATAAGTGTCATAAATTAAATCCAAATGCTATTATCGCAGTTATGGGATGCTACTCACAATCAAATCCTGAAGCTAAAACCTTACCTGATATTGATATATTACTTGGTAATAATAATAAGCATGAGGCAGTTACTAAAATAATTGAAATGCTTAATACTAAGAAATATAGATATGTAAATTTATTAGATATATTAAAAGAAAAAGAATATGAGCCTTTAGAGGTTACAATGTTTGACCATACTAGGGCATTTGTAAAAATTGAAGATGGATGCCAAAATTTCTGTACATACTGTGTTATTCCTTTCGCAAGAGGTCCTGTTAGAAGTAAGGATGCAGATAAGGTAATAGAAGAAATAAAAGGTGTAAGTGAAAGAGGATATAAAGAAGTAGTATTATCAGGTATTGATACAGGTAAATATTATGATAAGAAAACTAACACAAATTTCTCTAAGTTATGCCGTAGGATAATTGATGAGGTTCCTGGTATTAAAAGATTAAGAATATCATCAATTGAAATTACTCAAATAACACCTGATTTTATAGAATTATTGCATGATTCTAAGGTTATTGCAGATCATATGCATCTACCTATTCAATCAGGTAGTGATAATGTTTTAAATATGATGAAAAGATTCTATACTACTAAAGAATTTAAGGAAAGAGTAGATATGATTAAATCAGTAAGACCTGATATTTCATTATCAAGTGATGTTATTGTCGGTTTCCCAACAGAAACTGATTTAGATCATAAGAATTCTATGAAATTTATAGAATCACTTGGTATGACACATCTACATGTATTCCCTTTTAGTAAACGTGCAGGTACAAGAGCGGCTGATTTCCCTGATCTTGATCCACAAATAAAAAAAGTAAGAACAAAAGAAATGATGGATTTATCATATAAGCTTGAAAGAAGATATAATTCAAAGTTCTTAGATAAAACATTAGATGTTATTTTTGAACAAAAGGATAATAAAGGAAGAATTGTTGGACATTCATCTAATTTTATTGAGATTGCAGTAGATGGTGATGAGTCTTTAATTGGTAGATATGCTAATGTACATATTAAATCTATAGATGGTTTAAAGCTTATAGGAGATATAGTTTCATTTATAGATTAGGAGTACTTTTTTCTTGACATGGTATAACCTCCGTGATATATTAAATGTAAAGTAAGTTTTACAATTTTGATTGCATTGGGAGGTGTAACAAATGAAAAAGAAATTGGGAGTATTTATAATTGTAGCTATGATATCTATATTTTTGATGACAAATATTTTATTTGCAGAAGCTCAAGAAACTGAATATACTAATTCAGTAAAAGAGTTTTTGGATAAATATAATATGAGAATTCAAGATTATATTACAAATTCAAGATGGTTTTTATTAGTACCTATTGGTGTTACTGGTATAATATCATTCAAAAATTATATAACTATTGTAAAACATAGTGAAAAAAAGATTACAGTATTTGGTATAGCAATACCATCATTAATAATAGCTATAGTATCATTAATATCTGTTTTAGGTAAGGATTCAGTACCATACTTAGGATTACCTGTTGTTGCTGTATCAGTTATAACCTTATATGTATTTTCTTTATTGGAAGCAAAAAAATATAGGATGGTTGTAATAGGCGGAAGTATATCAGTTGGTTTTATAACTATAGTTTTAATTTATTTTATAATAGCTACTGCATACAGTTCATTTAATTATTTAAGTGATATTGGTACTGTTGATGCATTTTTCATTTTTAATTCAGTTGGAGTATTAATATTAATGATTTTATCTATGATACAATCTATTTTAATTAATCGTAAGATAGAAAATGAATTAAAAGAACTTGAAACTGATTCTTTAACTATAAAAGAATAACTAAAAAGCAAGCGACTTTTCATGATAAAAGTCGTTTTTTTAATCTTTTTAGAAAAATTTTTTAAAAAAACATAAAATAGTGCTTTACAATAAAAAATGATTTTGATATAATTACTACCGGAATTCGTCCCAAGAAGGAGGCTTAGACATGCCAAAAGTAGTTGTACGTGAAAAAGAAAGTATCGAAGACGCACTACGCAGATTCAAGCGTGATGTATCTAGATCTGGTAACCTTCAAGAGGCGAAAAAGCGTCAATACTATTTAAAGCCTAGCGATGTACGTAAGCAAAAGCGTCAAGAAGCTAGAAAGAGATTTAAGTAGTATATAGGTATTATTAGATAACTTTCAAAGAGGAGATGTTACATCTCCTTTTTTTTATATGATGGGGTGATGATATGAGTATTAAGTTCTTTTATAATAATTACGATTTAACTGAAAATAAGGTTATAAAAGTAGAAGTAAAAAATAATAAGCTTTATTTATATTTAGTTATGAATGCTTATTTAGAGCTTATTGCGAATGGATATAGACCAGAAATGGATATAGATATATCTAATGTATTTATTTTTAATACTTTAAATAATGATATAATTATAGATGATATAAAAGATATTTATGTATCTTCTCATAATGATAATGAAATAGTATTTATGATTAATAATATAGAATATAAGTGCTATGGAGAAATCAATGTTTTATATGAGAATTATTCATATTAATTTGGAGGAAGTATGGAAGAGCAGTTTTCAAGAACAAAGCTTATATATAAAGAAGATGGTATGAATAAGCTTAAAAATTCATCTGTTATAGTATTTGGTGTTGGTGGAGTTGGAGGATATGTTATAGAAGCTTTAGCAAGAGTAGGTATAGGTCATATAACTATTGTTGATAAAGATAGGGTATCAGTATCTAATATTAATAGACAAATAATTGCACTAAATAGTACTATAGGTAGATATAAATGCGATGTTATGGAAGAAAGAATAAAAGATATTAACAGTAATTGTATTGTTGATAAAAGAAATTGTTTCTATTTACCTGAAAATAAAGATGAATTTGATTTTTCTTTGTATGACTATGTAATTGACTGTGTTGATACAGTAACTGCTAAAATATCAATTATTTTAGAAGCATATAAAGCAGGTAGTATGGTTATTTCTGCGATGGGTGCAGGAAATAAGGTTAATCCATCTATGCTTAGGGTATCTGATATTTATAAAACTAAGGTTGATCCTTTAGCAAGAGTCATGAGAACTGAACTTAAAAAAAGAAATATAAAGAAACTTAAGGTTGTATATAGTGAAGAATATCCTATAAAATATGATGATAATGAAAAAGTTATTGATCCTATAACTTCTAAGGTTACACCAGGTTCTACATCTTTTGTACCATCATCAATGGGACTTTTAATAGCTTCTGAGGTAGTAAAGGATATACTTAAAAAGTAGAATATTATTTTAAAAAAGTCTAATTATGTTAATTTTGTGTTATTAGATTTTTATTCTTTATTCTCATTTCTATTTATGGTAAGATAGATAAGCGAAAGGATGTTTTAGATATGCTTAAAGGAATGTTTGCTTTATCATTAATAACACTTCAGGTTGGCGCATTATATTCATGCGGCAATAGTGGAATTTATTCTAATAAAGCAGTTTTTTATACAAAATCATATTATACAGATGATAGTGGCGCATATGTACCACTTGAGGTCGAAAACATTATAGTTGATTTAAAAGAAGATAGAGTAATAGAATATCCTTATATAGGTCTTCCTACATCGAAGACTTTAAATGGACATAAATATTATATTGACCATTTTTATATAAATGGCGATTCTAGTAAAAAAGCTATATCATTCCCATATACTTATGTTGATGAAAATGTAACTGAATATTGGAGTGAACTTGATGAATATGAAAATTCAGTTATATTCATTGCAGTATGGAAGAAGTCTTATTAAAAGGAGTTTCTAAAATGATTAGATTAATTGTTGATACATCTTGCTCAATTAAAGCAAATGAGCTTAGTGAATATCGAATTGATGGTTTAATTCCATTAAAGATATTATTAAATGGTAAAGAATATACAGATGATACTATTGATATAGATTCATATTGGAAAGAATTTTTAGCATCATCTGAATTCCCAAAAACTTCATTACCAAATTTAGTTGAGGCAGAAGAAAAAGTATTATCATATACTGATAATGGAGATGATGTTATTGTAATGACAATATCATCATTCTTATCTGGTGAAAATAACGCATTACATATGTTATTTGATGAAAACCCTCATGTTAGAATCATTGATTCATTAGGATGCGTTGGAATGTTAAGAATTTTAATATCTGATGTTATTAATAAATATCGTGATAGCCTATCTATTGATGAGGTTGTTAAAAAGGTTACTGATTTTATTCCTAGGTTAAAGGTTGCAGCTGTACCTGAAACATTAGAGTATTTATATAAAGGTGGAAGATTATCTAAGCTTGAATATATTGCAGGTTCTATTTTATCTATTAAGCCTATATTAAATATTGAAAATGGTAAGATTAAAAGCTTCGCTAAAAAGATTGGTTTAAGAAAAGCTAAAAGATATTTATTAGAATTATTAACTGAAGAAGCTGACCTAAATTATCCAATTGTACCATCATATTCATATAATGATGAAAATTTAGTTGATATTATTAATCAAGCATCTAATGAAATTAAATCAAAGTTAACAGTAGAAGATAATTTAATCCCATCTATTGCAAGTCACTGGGGACCTAATTGCTTCGGATTTATATATGTAGTTAAAGAAAAATAAAATGTATCATTTTGATACATTTCAGCTTGTTGACAAACTAGTCAATAGTCTGAGGCACTAACGTTTAAGTTGGTGTCTTTTTATATTTTTTCAAAATATAATTATAATTTTATTCTTAAATATTCCTATATATTTTAGTCTATAGAGTAAAGCGATTTCATTTTTTAATCGATTTTCATTGAAAATGACGTTTTCATATGTTATAATTAACTCAAATTGAAACGATATTTTAGGAGGATCTATCTATGGCAAATGTAACAATTTATGATGTAGCTGGTGCCGCTAAGGTTTCACTTGCGACAGTAAGCCGTGTAATGAATAATCCCGATAAGGTTAATCCAGAAACTAGAGAAAGAGTTTTAAAGATTATAAAGGAATTAGGATATCGTCCAAATGCGATTGCAAGAGGACTAGCATCAAGAAAAACTACAACAGTAGGAATTATGATGGCTGATGTATCACGTGCTGCAACAGCTGCAGTATTAGGTGGTATTATTGATATCGCTAAGAAATATAATTACGCATTAAAGATTTTTTCTATGGCAGATGATGAGGATATAAAGGATATTATGTCTACTGTTGTATCAGAACAAGTAGATGGTATTATATTCATGAATGATGAACTTGATTCTAATCAGATGAATGTTGCGATTACAAGAATACAAGATGCAGGTATTCCTGTTGTATTATGTAATGCAGTTTATGATGAATTTAAGAATATTCCATTAGTAGCAATAGATTATGAAAAAGCTACTTATGATTTAACAAAGAAGCTTCTTGAAAAAGGTAAGAAGGATATTTATATTGCATCAACTGTACATAAATATACATCTAACTTTAAAAAGATTAGCGGTTATTCTAAAGCAATGAAGGAAGCAGGTCTTGAGCCATTAGTATTCCGTACATCAGGTGATGTTGCAATCAATTCATTACATTTTAATGAATTTATTAAGAATCATCATATTGATGCCTTAATTGGTGTAAGAGATTCTATTGCAATTTCATTTATGAATATTGCTATTAAGCAAGGATATAGAGTTCCAGAAGATATTTCAGTTATTGGTCTTCAAAACATAAAATATGCAGTTTTATCAAGACCAAACTTGACATGTATAGATACTCCGGGTTATGATATAGGAGCTGTTTCTATGAGATTACTTACAAAGATCATGAATAATGATGATGTAGAAGAAACAAAAGTATTCTTACCATATTCTGTAGTTGAAAGAGAGTCAGCATAATTTTATAGTCTAGTGATAAAGAATTGAGTAGAATAATTATTTATGCAATAAGAGAATAAGCGGTTGGTGTAAGCTTATCTAAATTATTATTTGAATTACAGCTTTTGAAGACATATTACTAAAGTGCAGGAGTAATCCTGAATTAAGGTGGTACCGCGTTTATGACGTCCTTATTTTTAGGGCGTCTTTATTTTTTAATACTTAAAAAAGAAAAGGAGATATTATTTATTATGGGTATTTTTGAAGAATTAGAGTGGAGAGGATTAGTTAAAGATGTATCTGATCCATCAATTAGAGAAAAGATTAATAAGGGTGGAATGAAATTCTATATTGGTACAGACCCAACAGGTGATTCATTACACATTGGACATTTCTCTTCATTCTTAATTTGTAAGAGATTAAAGGATGCAGGACATCATCCTGTAATCTTAGTTGGTGGAGGTACAGGATTAATTGGTGATCCAAAGCCAAATGCTGAACGTCCTATGATTACATATGAAACAGTTAAGCATAATTTTGATTGCTTAAAAGCTCAGCTTGAAAAGTTGTTTGGAGTTGAGGTTGTAAATAACTATGATTGGTTATCAAAGATTAATTTCATTGATTTCTTAAGAGATTATGGTAAATATTTCAATGTTAATTACATGCTTCAAAAGGATATTATCGCAAGAAGAATTAATTCTGGTGAGGGTATTACATATACAGAATTCTCATATATGATTATGCAAGCAACAGATTTCTTATATCTACATGAACACAATGGTGTTGATATGCAGGTTGCAGGTCAGGATCAATGGGGTAATATTACTGCAGGTATTGAACTTACAAGAAGAAAAACTGGTGAAGAAGTATATGGCTTTACAATGCCACTTCTAACTAAGAGTGATGGTACTAAATTTGGTAAGACAAATGGTAAGGCTATTTGGCTTGATCCAAATAAAACATCTCCATATGAAATGTATCAATTCTTTATTAATTCAGAAGATGAAAAGGTTATTGATTATCTTAAGTTCTTAACATTCTTATCAAAAGAAGAAATTGAAGAATTAGAAAAGAAGAATCAAGAACATCCTGAATTAAGAGAAGCTCATAAGGCATTAGCTCATGAAGTAATTAAGTTTATCCATGGAGAAGATGCGTATAATGAAGCTGTAAAGATTAGTGATGCATTATTCTCTGGTGATGTTAAGAACTTAACTGCAAAAGAAATTGAAATGGGATTCAATGGACTTCCTTCAATTGATGGAGAAGAGATGGGAATCTTAACTGCGTTAGTTAAGACAGGTCTTGCAAAATCTAATAGTGAAGCTAGAAATTTTGTTAAGTCTAATGCAGTATTAGTTAATGGTGAAAAGGTATCTGATGATCATTTTATGTTAAATAAGGATGTTGCAATAGAAGGAAAGTATATTGTATTAAGACGTGGTAAAAAATTATACGCATTAATTAAATACTAAAAAATATTTCCCTGCAATGTAGTTAGAGATATTCTATCTGCTTTGCAGGGGATTTTTATTATTTGTATATGCAAAATATAGTACTTTGAATATAGTACTTTGATTTACTTTAAAAATATAAAAAAAGATGTTAAAATAATAGATGATAATTATAATATAGTTAGTGAATATGTATATGATGCATATGGTAAGTGCTATATTACTAAAAATATCAATGATATAGCAAATATAAATCCAATAAGATATAGATCATATTATTATGATAAAGAAACTGAATTATATTATCTTAATAATAGATATTATGATCCAGATACAATGAGATTTATATCTATGGATGATATATCTTATTTAGATTATCAAGTATTAGGTGGCTTAAATTTATTTACTTATTGTAATAATAATCCTATTATGAATATTGATCCTGAGGGGACATTCTTCATTAGTATTACAGCATTGATTGTTGGTGCTGTAGTAGGTGCTACATTAGCTTTTGGCACAGTAGCATATATGGATTATAAGGATGATGGTTATGTTTTTAACGGAAGTATAAAATGGTATGATTATTTAGGCGCAACTATACTTGGAGGAGCAATTGGTGCATTAGCTGGAGGCGTAATTGGTGGAATTGCTGGAATGAGTTTTTCAGTATCAATTCCTACGTTTGGACTTGTAAATGCAGGTGGAGCTTTATCAATTGGTATAACAGGTAGTGTGACTTTAACTTTATCTGGTACACAAGTGTTAGTAGGTACAGGAATGCTTGGATTTACCATCATGGTGGCTAAGAGAATAGGTAAGTATGGTGGTTATGAAATAAAGCACAATTATCCTAATGATCATCAACCTCCACATGTACATGTTTATGGTGATGATATTCATAGGGGTTCACATGGTATTAGAGTGGGATTAGATGGGACCCCGTTAAAAGGTGAACCTGAATTGCCAATAGGTGCAAGAAAAGCAGTGAAAAAATTGATTAAAGAAATAATTGACGCGTTAGGCCCATGGATTGGATGGAAATAGAAATGACAGATATTTTAAAAAGCATTTTTTGCTATGGCTTTCATGATACAGATATAAATTCAATCACTATTAAGGATGATGAGATAATTATTTATTTTAGTGATGGCCTATATACTTTGGATTCGGAAAAAAATGAAAACAAATTACTTCATAATCTAAGAATGATAGTAAAAACTAAAATTTTTCATGAAGGAACCGATGCAACTGATAATATAAACGTATGGGATTCAAGATATGGAGATGTAGATACGATTGATTTTTTGAATAAATTATTAACTTCTCAGTTTGGAATAGATAATTTGTATTATAGCCCATTTAATAGTACTATTTTAATTGATGGATTTTATAATAATGAATCGAATTTTAAAAAAGGGATTTTCCAAAAAATAATAATATTAATTGAAAATTGCTTAAGTGTCAAGTATTACGAAAATTAGTGACTGTAAAATATATTGATATTCATTTTTATGATGAATAAATATATTAAAGTGACTAATTAAAAGATTTTTATTATTAAATTACTAGAATTTAATTTATTATTCTTAGAAAATTAAAGATTTAAAAGATACTAAAAAAGACAGATTAGAAAATAAATCTGTCTTTTTGAATTTATAATGTTTATTTAAAAAAGATTTGTATTGATTGTTATTTTAAATATAATGGTGTTTTATTAAAATCATTTAAGAATCCTTGTGGTTTATATAAAACACCTTTTATTTTTTCTTTTGGTTCACCAAATTTTGGATTATATCCAAATAGATTTATATATTTATCTATATCATCTTTTTCTTTAGACATTTCCTTTAATACCTCAAAGCAAGCAAGTGTGTCATCCATTGCACGATGTGAATTAATAACCTTTCCATCAAGATTATAATGTGAAACTGCGTTTAAAAGCTTTGTTGGGTATGGCGCTCTATCCTTATAAATTGTTAGAATATCTAAGAATGCTAGATTATTAAACTTGCATCCACGTAAGAAGTAGCGTAGGAATGATAAGTCAAATTCAGCATTATATGTTGCAATAAGCTTTCTTTCGTTATTTTCTAAGATTTTTCTAAAATCCTCTTTAACTTCACTATAGCTTTTACCTTCGTTTTTTAAAATATCTTCAGTAATATGAGTAAGCTCAACTATTTCTTTTGGAATAGTGTTTCCCTCAAGTAATTTAATTAATGAATTTATTTCGTTAACTTTAACTATTTTACCATCTATTCTTTTCATTACAATTACGCCTAAATCTATAATTTGACATGTTTTGGGGTTTAAACCTGTAGTCTCTGTGTCTAGGCAAATAATTGTATCATATTTATTATAAATTGAATTTAATTCGTTCATAAAACCATCACCTTAAATATAATTATACAATATATTTAACAAGATATCATTAACAAATTAAAATTCTAAAAAATGTTAAAAAACCTCTTTTTTCTTCAGTAAAAATGAAAACGCATAAAATATTATAAGATAGTTTTAATTTATATTTTAATATGATATAATTTTTATTGAACATTTAAAAAAGGAAGATCCGGAGGAATATAAAATGAAAGAAACTCTAACTTACAAAATCTTAAATGCTCATAAGGTTTCAGAGGATTTAGAAGGAAACACAATGAGTATTAAAATTGACCAAACATTAACACAAGATGCGACAGGTACTATGGCATATCTTGAATTTATTAGCTTTGGCCTTGATAAGGTAAGAACTGAATTATCAGTATCATATGTTGACCATAATACATTACAAAATGGTTTCATGAATGCAGATGATCATAAGTTCTTACAAACTGTAGCTGATAAATATGGTATCGTATTCTCTAAGGCTGGTAATGGTATTTGCCACCAAGTAAACCTAGAAAGATTTGCAGTACCAGGAAGAACTATTTTAGGTTCTGATTCACATACTCCTACATCAAGTGGTGTTGGTGCAATTGCGATTGGTGCAGGTGGACTTGATGTTGCATGTGCAATGGCAGGTAAGCCTTTCACTATTGTTAAGCCAAAGGTTGTTGGTGTTAAATTAGTTAATGCTTTAAGACCAGGAGTTTCTGCAAAGGATATTATTATATATTTACTTGGCATCATGACTGTTAAGGGTGGTGTCAATAAGGTTATTGAATATTATGGTGATGGTGTAAAGACATTATCAGTACCAGAAAGAGCAACTATTGCAAACATGGGTGCTGAACTTGGTGCAACATCATCAGTATTCCCATCAGATGAGGTTACAAAGCATTTCTTAGAAATCCAAAAGAGACCTCAAGATTTCAAGCCTTTACAAGCTGATGAAGGATGTACATATGATGAAAATTATACAATTGATTTAGCAACTTTAGAGCCAATGGCATCATGCCCTAACTCTCCTGATGCTGCTAAACCAATTAAGGAATTAACTAATATAAAGGTTGACCAAGTTTTAATTGGTTCTTGTACAAATTCAAGCTATTATGATTTTATTAAGGTAGCATCTATCTTAAAGGGTAAGAAGATTCATCCAAATGTATCATTAGGTATTGCACCTGGTTCACAACAGGTATTACAAATGATTACAAGAGATGGTATTTTAGCAATTTTACTTGAAGCTGGTGCAAGAATATTAGAATCAGCTTGTGGACCATGTATCGGTATGGGTCAATCTCCTGCGACAGACGCAGTATCTTTACGTACTTTCAACCGTAATTTCTATGGTAGAAGTGGTACAAATTCAGCTAAGGTATATTTAGTATCACCTGAAGTTGCTGCAATTTCTGCAGTTAAGGGTTATATTGCATCACCTTTAGGAATGGAGACTGATCCAAGCTTCTCACTTGATGTTGATTATCCTAAGTGTGATTCATTATTATATAAGCCAACATTTAAGTCTGAAGTTGTAATGGGACCAAATATTAAACCATTACCTAAGTTTATGCCAATTGGCCATAACTTCAAGGCTAAGGTTATGATTTCTTGTGAGGATAATATTACAACAGACCATATTATGCCTGCAGGAGCTAAGGTATTACCTTATCGTTCAAATATTGAAAAGATTAGTGAATTCGTATTCTCAAATATCGATGCGGATTTCGCTTCAAGATGTAAGAAATACAATGGTGGTGTCATTGTTGCAGGACAAAACTATGGACAAGGCTCTTCAAGAGAGCATGCAGCAATCGCTCCTCGTTATTTAGGAATTAAGGCTGTTATTGCACCATCATTTGCACGTATTCATAAGAAGAACCTAATTAACTTTGGTATCTTACCTATTGAATTAGGCTTAAAGGCTTCATTATTAGATGAAATTGAAGTATCTTATGATAGAAATGTTATCAGAGTTAAGAATTTAACTACTGGTGAAGAATTAGAAAAGATGAATGATTTAACTGATGACGATTATCATTTAATTGAATTAGGTGGACTTTTAAATACATTCTAATTTTTAAATCAAAAAAGAATTGGGTGATTTAATGGAATTTTTAGAAGAAGAATATAAGAGATTACTTGATGAACAATCAATTGATCAAAGCTTATATGATACTTATAAAGTAAAAAGAGGTTTAAGAAATAATAATGGTACAGGAGTTTTGGTTGGATTAACTAGAGTTGCTGAAGTATCAGGATACACTGTTGATGAAAATAGTGTTAAGCAACCAAAACGTGGTAATCTTTATTATCGTGGTATTGATATTAGAGATGTTACAAAACTAGCTAAAAATGATTTTGGTTACGAAAATACTGCATTCCTATTATTATTTGGACATTATCCTTCAGAAGAAGAACAAAAAAACTTTAAAAAATTAATAAGAGAACAATATGACTTACCTGAAGGATTTTTGGAAAATATTATTTTAAAGAACCCTTCTAAATCTCTAATGAATCATATTACAAGATCAATATTATCATTATATTCATTTGATGATGATCCTGATAATATTGATGCATTTGAACTTGTAAAAAAAGGAATTAGAATTATGGCTGCAATGCCAGCCATAGTTGCATATTCTTTACAAGCAAAGACACATTATCTAGATCACGATTCATTACATATTCATTTCCCAAAGATGGAATATTCATTTGCTGAAAACTTATTGTATTTAGCAAGAAATGATGGTAAATTTACTGAACTTGAAGCAAAGACACTAGATAGATGCTTAATGGTACATGCTGACCATGGTGGAGGAAATAATAGTGCATTCGTTGGTACAGTTGTTGCAACAACTGCAACAGATATTTATTCTATGATTTCTGCATCTATGGCATCATTAAAGGGCCCTAAGCATGGCGGTGCTAATCAAGCAGTATTAGACCAAATGGATGCTGTAATTAATGAGATTGGTCTTGATGCAACAGATGATGATATCAAACGTGCTATTAATATGTTATTAAATAAAGAACTTGGTGATAAATCAGGACTTGTTTATGGTATAGGACATGCAATATATACATTATCTGATCCAAGATGTGAAGTTTTAAAAACTGAAGCAGAAAAGCTTGCAAATGCTAAAGAAGATACAAAGAAGAAATTTGATTTCTATTCTAGATTTGAACGTATTGCAATCGAATTATTTAAAACTGAGAAAGGAAGAGATGTTTGTGCAAATGTCGATTTCTATTCAGGCTTAGTATATGAAATGCTTAATATTCCAAGAGACCTATTTATACCTATTTTTGCAGCTGCAAGATTAATTGGATGGGTATCTCATGATATTGAAACAATTCTTTATTCATCAAAGATTGTAAGACCTGCAACTAAGTATGTAGGAAATAGAATAGATTTTAATAATAAGTAATATAAGGAGATAATTAATAATGAGTAAGACAGATATAGTTTTATTACCTGGTGATGGTATCGGTCCAGAAATCGTTGATGCTGTTACTGAAATTTTAGATGCAGCAGGTGCTGACCTAAATTATCATAAGTATGAAATTGGTGCTCAAGAATACGAAAGAAACGGAAAGCTTATCCCTGATGAAACAATTGATGCAATTAATAAATATAAAATTGCATTAAAGGGACCTGTTACAACACCTATTGGAAAAGGATTTAAGTCAGTTAATGTTCAATTAAGATTAAAATTCGATTTATATATTAACTTACGTCCTGCATATTCAATTGCAAATATTTCTAAATTCCAAAATGTAGATATTGTTACAGTAAGAGAAAATACTGAAGATTTATATATTGGCGAAGAACATGCAATTGATGATGGATTTGAAGCAATCAAGAGAATTACAGTTAAGGCTTCTGATAGAATCATTCGTTTTGCATTTGAATATGCAAAGCAAAATGGTAGAAAGAAAGTAACTTGCGTTCATAAGGCTAATATCTTAAAGCAATCTGATGGCCTATTCTTAAAAAGATTTAATGAAATTGCAAAGGAATATCCTGATATTACACCTGATACTAAGATTGTTGATAATATGTGTATGCAGCTTGTTATTAATCCAAGCCAATTTGATGTAATTGTTGCACCTAACCTATATGGTGATATCTTATCTGATTTAATTGCTGGTTTAGTTGGTGGTCTAGGCTTAGTTCCTGGTGCTAACTTAGGTAAGGAAGTTGCAATTTTCGAAGCTGTACATGGTTCAGCTCCTGATATTGCAGGTAAGGGCATTGCAAACCCTATTGCTTTACTTGAAGCAGCAGTAATGATGTTAAATCACATTGGCAAGAAGGATATTGCTGATAAGATTACAAATGCTATTCTAAAGACTTTAACTAATGGTGAATCATTAACTAAGGATTTAGGTGGAAATGCTAATACTAAGGAATTAACTAAAGCAATTATTAATAACTTATAAAATAAAGGAACCGAACGGTTCCTTTATTATTTTAATATATATAAATGTGAAAAGGACCCAAGCGTTGGGTCCTTTTCTGGGAGAGATTATTTTGAAAAGTTTATATTAAATATTTAGTATTAATATTTGCTTCACCTATAATATACCATTTATGAAAGCGCTTGTCAAACAAAAATTGCAAATTATGTTATTTTAAAATAATATAAATATTTTTAATCTATTATGATATAA
>AUXO016405692.1_pt1 | contig 18124 bp, 16 predicted proteins | sample 768731 | NCBI WGS metagenome assembly AUXO01 (sample SAMN02715735, study PRJNA202380) | gut metagenome | biome: sheep rumen | host: Ovis aries | place: New Zealand: Palmerston North
ACTCCACACGAGGGGCATGTTGGTGCTTTGTCACTTATTTGGTGGCCGCACTCTGGACATTTAATGATAGCCATATATTTGTTGTTTTAAATTTTTTAATGATGTCTAAATCTTATCTCTCTTAATTTGTGGTTTCCCATAAACCGACTTTTGTCGATATATCCGTTTACGCCATTAATGTGGCCTTTTCCAGTATATTGCCACATCGTAACGTCTCGTCCATCAACCAACACAGGCTCTTTAGCCATGTATTGGGCAATCATGATTTTATAGTCGTCAAGCATTCCGCCTGATAGATAATGGTCGTAAAAGTTAGCCCCCGTATATATCAAAGGCTTTTGCTTGTATTTCTTTTCCACCAAAATGAGGAATTTGCTTAAAGAATCCCTAAACGCCTCATTAGAAAGACCGCTTTTGGTTTCCACGTCTATCATTGGCACCAAATCTTGTTCTCCAGGTCTACATTGTGCCATGAAGTTTCGCAATTGTACTTCTTGTGGGGTACGGGCTCTATAGAAATGGTAGGATCCCACTTTCAAACCATACTGATGTGCCAATTGAATATTCTGCTCATATTTCGCATCGATTAAATCGCCACCTTCCGTTGCCTTCAAATACACATAATACATTTTTGAATTATTGCCTATCGCTTCCCAGAATACATTGCCTTGATAGTGGCTAATGTCTATTCCGTGAATGTGTTGACAAGTGTCTTCGCATTGTATATAATAGCTTTGGGCATGTATATTGGCAATCGAAAATAATGTGATGATTATAGCGATAATTCTGTTCATTTTTCCTTCTTTCTCCTTTACTGAATGCAAAGATAAAGATTTTTTATTTCACTACCAAGAAAGAAGTTTAATTTATTCTTCGATTTCCGATAAACTTTTAGCAAAGTTGTGAAGAAGATTGCTGATAGTTTCTATGGGAGCATAGTCAACGTATCGAATGCTTCTTCGGATATTCCTGCGTAAAACCTTGGAATTGTTATGGACAAACCCAATATCGCTTTGACGGAAATGCCATTCTTTGGCAGTTTCTTTCTCCGTACGTGCCAATGTTTGGATGGTTAAAGGATAAGCGGACTTTTCTACCTTCTTTACGAACGGTATCTCTTCTTCATCAAAACCAAAAACGGAAATAAGAATGCTTCCTTCCAATTGAGCCATTCTCTGTATGTGAAGTGAAGATAACCAGTTGTCTAACTTGACGAAATCTACCTTGTCGCCTTTTGTTCGCAAGAAACTACCTATTTCAGTAATGTATTTCAACGAGATGCCGCTATTAAGTATACTCTCTGTGTTTTTAACGATAATGTTTAGAAGGTCTAAAGTTATCATTGAGGCATCTATATGATGTCTTTCCTCAGTTTGTATTTTCTTGAGCCTTTTCCTTAATACGGAATTGCACATTTGCGGAAGGGTAGTGGGTGTATCTTCGATTTCCTCTTCCATGAGGGAATCTACCAACGTTTTGGGAATATTTGCATTCTCGTCGTAAGTATGATTCTTGATTCCTTTCAAGGCAATGTCTTCAACGCCTTGTACTTTTACGATTTGGAAAAGTCGATTCCATTTGAAAGTAGACATGGGTTCAAGTGATTCGTATTCATTGAGAACACCTGAACGTAATAAACGAAAGAAGTTTCTCTGAATAATATCCATATTAACTGTATCGTTTTGGTAAACGGAATATGATTGATAGAATAGCAGCTATACCGATAGCATACGGATAATATAAATAAGGTAGGATTTCAATGGGATTTAGTTTTGAAAGTCCTGCAGCCATAAGTAATTGAGCGCCATATGGGATGATTCCTTGCACACAACATGAGAATGTGTCGAGTATGGAGGCACATTTCCTGCTGTCTACACCATATTTATCTCCTATTTGTTTAGCGATTCCTCCAACTGTAATGATAGCAACCGTATTGTTCGCGGTGCATAAATCAACTAATGCTACTAATATGCCAATTGAAAACTCTGCTCCACGTTTTCCATGTATATGTGAAGTCATTTTCTGGATGATATAGTCTATACCACCAATTTCTCGAATGATTTCCAATAGTCCTCCAGCCATCATGGTGATAATGATGAGCTCACTCATACCTAATACACCGTCGTTCATGGCAGTGAACCATCCGAATATATCGTATGAACCATTGAAAATACCAATAATACCTGTTAATATTAGTCCTATGGTGAGTACGCCCATTACGTTCATCCCGAATATGGCCATTACCAAAACTATGAAATATGGGATTACTTTAACGTACTCAATTTCAGGTATATTGTTTGGTGAATGTACTCCTCTTCCCAAATATAAACATACAAAGAGAATGACAATAGCAGCGGGAAGAACGATAAACAGGTTGACACGAAACTTGTCACTCATCCTACATCCTTGGGTCGAAGTAGCGGCAACGGTTGTATCAGAAATAAATGATAAATTATCGCCAAAGAACGCTCCTCCAACAACGGTAGCCGTCATCAGTGGAATGCTGCCACCAGTTGTTTCACCTAATGCGGCAGCAATAGGAACCAATGCGACAATAGTTCCCACACTGGTTCCTATTGAAAGGGAAATGAAACAGGCTGCAAGAAAAAGTCCAGCCAAAAGCATGTTACTCGGTAATATACTGAGTGTTAAGTTAACCGTTGCATCTATACATCCCATTTGTTTTGCAGAATTGGCAAATGCTCCTGCCAATACAAATATCCACAACATCAACATCATGTTTTCCGTACTTGCACCACGACTATAAATTGTAATGCGATTCGTGAGCGGAAAACCTTTAGATATGGTGATGGCATAGATACTGGCAATCATGAATGCAACGATTATTGGTACTTTATAAAAGTCGCTAACTATAATAGATGTGACTAAATAAAGTACCAAAAATACTGCTAATGGCGATAGGGCTAAAAGTCCTCTTTTGTTGCTAATCTGTTCCAATATCTCAGATATACTGTTATAAAGTTACGCCATTCTTAAAGATGGAGATTTCTCGATAACCATTAATCTCGTTTCTTACTAAATCACCACTGGCAACCTTAATAATCAGTTCTATGAACTTGCGAAGTAGTGCTTTCATCTCAACTCCTTCTAACAGTTCGCCTGCATTAAAGTCAATCCAATTAGGTTTGTTTTGGAAGAGCAATGAATTGGTGGAAACTTTCATAGTTGGAACGAATGTTCCGAATGGCGTTCCACGTCCTGTGGTAAACAATACGATTTGACATCCTGAAGATGCGAGGGCAGTTGCGGCAACCAAGTCGTTTCCAGGTGCAGATAGTAAGTTCAGACCATTTACTTGCAATCTATCTCCGTATGCAAGAACGCCACTTACGGGTGCGCGACCACATTTCTGAGTACAACCAAGAGCCTTATCTTCAAGTGTAGAGATTCCTCCTGCCTTGTTTCCAGGTGATGGATTTTCACCAACAGGCTCTCCATGAGAAAGGAAGTATTCCTTGAAGTCATTTATCATAGTCACCGTTTGCTCAAATAGTTGTGAATTCTCACATCGATTCATCAAAATAGTTTCTGCACCAAACATTTCTGGTACTTCAGTAAGGATGGATGTTCCACCTTGAGCTACCAACCAATCGCTGAATTCACCAACTAAAGGATTGGCCGTAATACCAGAGAATCCGTCAGAACCACCGCATTTAAGTCCTACACGCAAATGACTGATAGGTACTTCGGTGCGTACATCTTGTTTGGCAACATTGTATAGGTTGCGAAGAATCTTCATTCCTTCTTCTAATTCATCTCCTTCGACCTTTTGTGTAACCAAAAGTTTGATTCTATCTTTATCGTAATCACCCAACAACTTTATGAACTCATCAGGTTGGTTGTTTTCACATCCTAAAGATAAGATAAGTACTGCGCCAGCATTGGGATGGAGTACGATATCGCGAAGAACCTTACGAGTATTTTCATGATCGCCAGATAATTGAGAACAACCATAGTTGTGGTGCCAAGCATGAATAGCATCAATGCCTTCACAACCAGTTTCTGCTTTCAACATCTCTACCAATTTCTCAGCAATACCATTTACGCATCCTACGGTAGGTACAATCCAAATCTCATTACGGATTCCCACTTCACCATTCTTACGCATGTATCCCTTAAACGTAAGGTTTTCGTTTTCGATGCTAAGTTTTTCATCTACAGGAGAATAAGTGTATTCAAGAGAACCAGAGAGATTAGTCTTGATATTGTTCTCGTTTACCCATTGTCCTTCTGTTAAGTCTTCAATTGTATGACCTATAGGATAACCATATTTAATAATGTCTGTACCTTTTGGTGCATCTTTAATCAGCAATTTATGTCCTGCTGGAGTATCTTGTTTAACTTCAATGGTTTTTCCGTCAATGTTGATTGTTTCTCCCTTTTGCATGGGACGAAGGCAGACTACAACTGAGTCTGCAGGATTGATTTTTAAGAAGGCTGTTTGTTTCATAATGTTTTTATTTTAGTATTGTTATAGTTGTGTTCTACGATAAAATTCCACGTTTTCTTTCATAAGTAACTCAATGGGCATGTAGTTAATAGGCGTTACTTTCTTCTTTAAAACGATAGCATTAAAGAGTGTGTCAATGCAGGAGTATCCTTGTTGGTAAGCATGTTGTGCAATTAAGAACGAAATACTACCTTGACGAACGCATTCTGCATTCTTCGCTACCATGTCATAACCCATTATCTGTGTATTTCTTCGATTGGTCTTTAAGAGGAATTCACCAACGAGATGTGCCTTGGAATTCAAAGTTATGCAATGGTGAATTTGTGGATGTGCCGTGAAAAACTTCTCCAAGATTTGCTCATATCGTTTCTTCGTCGTGTCAAGCGGTAAATCAAGTTCATGTATGGTTACCTCAGGAAAATGATCCATCATATAATGACGGAATCCCACTTCACGGTTAGCTTGTTGTTTGCTTGTCACCTTACCGTCTTTAGTTTGTTTCATCAACATGATTTCCTTTTCTTGTGAAGCAATCATCATCAACATCTTTGCAGCGAAATAACCACTCGCGAAAGAATCTTGTCCAAAGAACGATAATGGTTTCAAGTCGGGCATGTATGAGTCCAATAAAATAAATGGAATCTCCAACTCATGTAGCTTGTCTGTAAACAATCGGGTTAATTCCAATGTAGATGGTACGATAACGACACCATCTGGATTCATACTAAGGATATATTCGCATTGAGTCGTGAAATTCTCTACGTTTAAACGTTCATAATAGCAGAAGCGAATGTCAATGTGAAAGTCGCGTCTTGCTTCCATGGCTTTCTTAGCACCTTCTTCTATTTCTTCCCAATATGCTTCTGAATCGTGAGCGGGAATAAGCAAGAAAAAAGTGTATGAACGATTGTATGCAAGGGCACTTGCATACATGTTTGGTTTATAATCCAATTCTTGAAGGGCTTTTTCTACACGTTCTCTGGCAGGTTTGGAAACATTGGGACGGTCGTGTAACACACGATCAACGGTTCCCACCGATACCCCAGCTCTAATGGCGATATCTTTTATTCTTATTCTTTCATTCATATTTTTGTTTTTATTTTGTGCAAAATTAGTAATAAAAATCGAATTGTGCGAATGCACAGCATGAATATTTGTCTTTAAATCGATAATTTTTGCGATTTTATTTTTCTTTTATGGAAATAATGAGTATTTTTGCGTTTGTAATTTATATTAATAATTGTTTAATAAACAAACAACTTGAAAAATGGCTAAAATTGTTACTTTAGGAGAGATTATGCTCCGCCTTTCGCCGCAAGGCAACGATCGTTTTATTCAAAGTGAATCATTCCGCATCATCCCTGGTGGTGGTGAAGCTAATGTTGCTATCTCTGTGGCTAATTATGGTCACGAGGCATATTTTGTTAGTAAATTGCCAAAGCATGAAATTGGACAAATCGCTGTTAATGCCTTGCGTCGTTACGGTGTAAATACACAGTTCGTGGCTCGTGGTGGCGACCGTGTTGGTCTTTATTATGCAGAAACTGGTGCTTCCATGCGCCCATCTAAGGTTATCTATGACCGTGCTCATTCTTCAATTGCGGAAGCTTCTCCCGAAGATTTCGATTTTGATGCCATTATGGAAGGTGCAGCTTGGTTCCATTGGAGTGGTATTACTCCTGCTATTTCTGATAAGGCTGCCGGACTCACAAAACTTGCATGTGAAGCTGCTAAACGCCATGGTGTTACGGTATCAGTAGACTTGAACTTCCGTAAGAAACTGTGGACGTCAGAGAAAGCAATATCCATTATGCGTCCTTTGATGAAATATGTGGATGTTTGTATCGGTAATGAGGAAGATGCAGAACTTTGTCTTGGTTTCAAACCAGATGCAGACGTTGAGGGTGGACAGACAGACGCTTCAGGATATGAAGGAATCTTCAAGCAGATGCGTGAGGAATTTGGCTTTAAGTATGTGGTTTCTACGCTTCGTGAGTCATATTCTGCTACTTTCAATGGTTGGAAGGCTTTGATTTATGATGGTAAGGAATTCTATCAGTCAAAGCGTTATGAGATTAATCCAATCATCGACCGTGTTGGTGGCGGTGACTCTTTCTCTGGTGGATTGATTCATGGCTTGTTGACAAAGGCTACACAAGGTGAAGCTCTTGAATTTGCTGTTGCTGCTTCAGCTTTGAAACACACCATCAATGGCGACTTCAACTTGGTTTCTGTGGATGAAGTAGAGAGCCTTGCTGGTGGAAATGCCAATGGTCGTGTACAGCGTTAAGCATGTTAATATTATGAAACAATTTGAATATAAGGTTATTTCTTCTGTAGTAGGTACGGAAAAGAAACTGAACAAATTGGGTTTTGAAGGCTGGGAACTTGTTGCAGTCTTCGATTGTCGTTTATATTTGAAACGTGAATATAAAATATAATTAAAAGAATTATCGATGGCAAAATTTGATAAAATAGCCGTATTGAAGAAAATCGGCGATACAGGAATGGTTCCTGTGTTTTATAATAAAGATTTGGAAACATGTAAGAATGTTGTCAAGGCTTGTTATGAGGGTGGTGTTCGTGCATTCGAATTCACCAATCGTGGCGATTTCGCTCAAGAAGTATTTGGTGAATTGGTGAAATGGGCCGACAAGGAATGTCCTGAGTTGGCATTGGGTATCGGCTCTGTCGTTGATGCTCCTACCGCTGCCATGTATATCCAATTGGGAGCTTGCTTCGTAGTAGGTCCATTGTTTAATCCTGACATTGCCCCCGTATGCAATCGGCGTCTCGTTCCATACTGCCCTGGTTGTGGTACTGTAAGCGAGATAGGTAAGGCACAAGAATTGGGTTGCGATCTCACCAAGTTATTCCCTGGTGATGTTTACGGTCCAAATATGGTGAAGGGCTTGAAAGCTCCTATGCCATGGTCTAAGATTATGGTTACTGGTGGTGTAGCTCCTGAAGAGGAAAACTTGAAGTCATGGTTTAAGGCTGGCGTTTACTGCGTTGGTATGGGTTCTAAGCTTTTCCCAAAAGACAAGGTAGCTGCAGGTGATTGGCAATATGTAACAGATAAGTGCAAGGAGGCTCTTGGATACGTTGCTAAGGCTCGTGCATAAACATATTTATATTAAAGGCTCAATAGGACCTGTGTTCCTATTGAGTCTTTTCTTTTTGTCAGCTTGTACGAATTCTCGGAAGGATGAAGTTGACAAGTTAAATTATATTTCTTATTCATACCACTACAGAAACTTAGATTCTACACGTATTTATGCTGAACGAGCCATGCAACTCTCAGGAAAATATGATGATGGCAAGGCGGAGGCATACAATAACTTGGCGTTCGTCAGCATGGCAAAGATGGATTATGACGGTGCATACAAGTTACTCGACAGCATAAACACGGATAACCAGTTGGAATTGTTGATAGCGGATATTCAATACATGCGATTGTGCCAACGTCAGTCGAGAAACAAGAATTTCTATGACTATCGTGAAAATGCTTTGCAAAGACTTAACCGCATCAACGAGGAACGTGGTAGACTTACTCCTCATCAACTCAAACGATTGATTTACGCTGAAAGTGAGTTTGCTATTGTTTCCTCTACCTATTTCTATTATTTAGGTTTGAAAGACCAATCCATTGATGCTATTACTTCCGTTAGGCAGAATAATGACCTTGAAGAAGACACGGCTCAATGGCTTAATTATTTATATAATGTGGGAGCAGGTGGTATCATAACTGCTAACACTCAAGAAGAAATAAACCAAAGTGAGTTTGATTATTTGTTGCGTTGCTATCAATTGGCCCTTGATAGCAGAATGCCTTTTTTCGTTGCTCAAGCATTGCAGGGGATGAGTGAACATTTGCAGAATACCACTTATCGAAACCAACTTATTCGTGATAACTTACCAGCCATTCGCTTCGTGAATGTCGATGAAATGCCGGAAAATCTTTTGGCAGGTAATTTAGCTCTTCGAGCGCTAAACATTTTCGAGGAATATGGTGATATTTATCAAACTGCGGGTGCTTATCGTACATTGGCGGAGTGTTATTGGGCAATTAAAGATTATCAATCTGCAGGTGAGTGTTTACAAAAGGCATTGACCAATGATAGTGCCATCAATAGTGCCCCTGATTTGGTTGCTTCTATACGCGAACAAATGAGTTTGGTGTACTCTGCCATTGATGATAAGCAAAATAGTGACTATAATCGTAATTTATATTTGGATTTGCAAGAGCAAACCCGTCAAGACCGACAATTGGAAGCGCGTGCAGAACAATTGGAGCGTTCCTCCCGTTTGTTGAACGTGATGATTGCGATAGTGGTTTTGGCTATTATCTTGATTATCATCCTATTGTTGGTGTTCGACCACATGCGTCGTAAAAACGACAGGATGTTCTCGTTGTCTAATCTTCTCAAACCATTGGAAGAGTGGAGACAGGCAAATGATGAACACATGGAAGATGTGGAAGAGCAGTATGAGGAGATTACAGAGGAAATACAAATCGCACGAATGCATTTGCTGAATAATAAGAAGTTAAACCTTGAACAACGTGCGAAAGTATCTCTTGTTAATTCGGTGACTCCCTTCATCGACCGCATGATACATGAAATCAAGAAACTTTGCGAGAAGAATGAGAGCCAAGAGCAACGCGAAGAGCGTTACGCGTATATTTTTGATTTGACGAAGGAAATCAATGATTACAATGACGTTCTTACTCGTTGGATTCAAATGCGACAAGGTGAATTGAGTTTGCAAATAGAGAGTTTTGCCTTACAACCGCTTTTTGATATCGTTAAGAAAGGTCGTATGGGGTTCCTGATGAAAAATGTGGAATTAATCGTAAAAGATACTGATGCAGTGGTGAAAGCTGACAAAACTCTCACGCTTTTCATGATTAATACCATTGCCGATAATGCCAGAAAGTTTACACCATCTGGAGGCAAGGTTACCATACAATCAACAACGACAGATCAGTATGTAGAGATTTCCATTACCGATACGGGAATAGGAATGAACGAGGAGCAGCTTGCTCATGTTTTTGATCATAAACCTATTATTGAGGAGAATGTTGATAATAGCCTTATTATAGACGCTAACAAACATTTAGAAGTTGTTAATGAAACACCTTCGCATGGATTCGGATTGATGAATTGCAAGGGTATTATAGAGAAATATCGTAGAATCAGTCAGATATTTAAGGTATGTACAATTGATGCAGAAAGTAAACCAGGAGTAGGCAGTCGTTTCTTCTTCCGTCTGCCAAAAGGTGTAGCTCGTTCTGTGATTGCATTCATCTCTATTCTTTCACTTGTATCTTGTAACACGAATGTTAATAGTCTTGATGACAATAGCTATATAACCTTTAATCCTAACTCTCCCTATTTGATACATGCTGAGCAATATGCGGATAGTATCTATTCTTCTAATGTGAGTGGTAATTATCATCAAGCACTCAGATTTGCAGATAGTTGCATGATTTGCTTAAATAGATACTATCAATCTATGAATCCAGATGGGAAGGTATTAATGGAGGCCTTTTCGTCAGATGCTCAGTTGCCGGCGGAACTACAATGGTTTAGAAGTGAATTTCAGACAAACTACAATGTTATTCTCCATGTTCGCAATGAATGCGCCGTAGCTGCATTAGCATTGCATCGTTGGGATTTGTACAATTATAATAATAAGGTGTATACACAATTGTTCCGAGAACGATCTGCTGATAATACATTGGATAATTATTGTCGTATGATGCAACAGTCAGAGACCAATAAAAACATTGCTATCATTATATTGATTATTTTGATGGTGATGATTTTCCCGTTATATTATTTGATGTATTATCGTCATCGTTTGTATTATAGGTTTTGTGTAGAGCATATTAATAGTATCAACAATATTTTGTTGAGTGAAGTATCTGCTGAGGAGAAACTTAAGAAAATTGGTGAGGAATGGAATGTTAAGATGATGGGTGATGATAATCATCCCGTTTCATTGGAGAATGTTGTCAGTGAAATACGTCAGGCACTTACGAAAAGCATTGAGTCTGAAAAGCTTCAACTCACAAACATTGAAATTGCCTCAGATGAATTGCGAAAGGAACAGTTTGAAAACGATAATTTACACATTAGCAATAGTGTACTTGATAATACGTTGAGTACATTGAAGCACGAAACCATGTATTATCCTTCTCGTATTGCTCATTTGGTGGAAGGTAGGGATACCAACTTGCAATCTATCTCTGAGTTGGTAGTCTATTATAAGGAACTCTATTCAATGCTTAGTGCTCAGGCTATGAGACAGATAGAAGGTTTCGTTCATGTAGATGATGATATGTTGATGTATCTATTAGAGATTCTTCAAAAGGAGAATGCTGGTGAACGGCCTTCAAGAGAACTTATAGAAAAGAACGAGAAATATTGTACGATTCTTGTACACATGTCGCGCTTGCATCTCACTACAGAACAATGTAGTCAATTGTTCACGCCGTCTACCACTAACGTCTCATATCTTCTTTGTAAGCAGATTATACGAGATTTAGGTGAAGTTGCTAATGCTCGCGGTAGTGGTATTCGGGCATTTTTGGCACCTTCGGGTGAAGTCATGATAGAAATAACAATAGCAAAACAAATATGGAACCATTCAAAGTTATCATCGTAGAAGACGTACCGTTAGAGTTGAAAGGTACGGAGGGTATTTTCCGTAATGAAATCCCTGAAGCCGAAATCATAGGAACGGCAGAAAATGAGCAAGTATATTGGCGGCTTATCAAGCAACAATTGCCAGACATGGTTTTGTTGGACCTTGGTCTTGGAGGATCAACCACTATCGGCGTGGAGATTTGTCGCCAAACTAAGGAGACTTATCCACAAGTTAAGGTGCTTATTTTTACGGGTGAGATTCTTAATGAGAAATTGTGGGTAGATGTGCTTGATGCTGGTTGCGATGGTATTATCCTTAAAAGCGGTGAGCTACTCACTCGCGGCGATGTATTCAGCGTTTTAGATGGAAAACGAATGGTGTTTAACCAACCTATCCTTCAAAAGATTGTAGAGCGTTTCAAGCATAGTGTAAATGCGCAATTGTATCGTCAGGAGTCACTTATTAATTATGAGATAGACGAATACGACGAGCGTTTTTTGCGGCATTTGGCATTAGGATATACTAAGGAACAGATTACCAATTTACGTGGGATGCCATTTGGAGTGAAGAGTTTGGAAAAGCGACAGAATGAGTTGGTTCAGAAATTATTCCCTAATGGTAATGCTGGAATGGGGGTAAATGCTACGAGATTAGTGGTGAGAGCCTTGGAATTGAGAATATTAGATATAGATAACCTTCAACCAGACGAATATTGAAAAGTAAGTCGATAAAAATAACGCGAACCATTGCCATCATTGCCTTAATACTTGGTATTTCGCAGTTGGCATTGATACTCATCTCATGGGGAATCTCTGCAGCCGTGCCGGATGTTCACATCCATTCCTTAATAAGTAGTGAAGGTATTAGATGGTTCTTTGGCAATTTTACGAAAAATCTCGCAACTCCCTTACTTGTTTGGTTATTACTCGGGAGTGTCGCATACGGAGCGTTGTTGGAATGTGGCTTGGCTCATGCTTTTGCCCATCCCAACAGGCTTACTTATCGTGAGTTGTTTGCTTTGCGAGTCGTATATATAATAATAGGTGTATATGTTCTTGTTGTTTTATTGCTTACGGTAGTTCCACATGCTGTATTGCTGAGCGTTACGGGTTCTCTCTTTCCCAGTAGTTTCTCTGATAGTATTGTAGCTATTATTTGCTTTGGAGTGAGTTTGGTTTCTGTTATTTACGGTAAAATGAGCGGTCGTTTACAAAGTCTCGTTGACGTTTTCAGTGCTTTAACCATTGGTATCACCTACACGCTTCCCTTGTGGTTGTTGTATATTCTTGCTGCTGAGTTGTATTATTCCATTTTGTTCGTGTTTTCGTGAAAGTTTTTAACTTATAAAGATGCCAATTTTAGGGTAAATCATTTTTTATTCGCCTTTAAGTTTTTTTTTCTTTTTTCCTTTTTTCAATTGGGATATTATTCGTAACTTTACATGCTGAAAACGAGGAAAGAATGCAAGAATGGAGCATATTAATTGCTAACTTCTTGTAAATCAATTGAAGAAATTAAACGAACTAATTTTGTATCATGAACGAATTGGTAAAACACATTGAGATTTTGCTGTTGAGCAAGGATTGCGTTATTGTTCCCAACTTCGGAGGTTTTGTTGCCCATCATGTTGATGCTCACTATGAGGAGGGCGATTGTTTGTATTATCCTCCATTGCGTACAATCGGTTTCAATCCTCAACTGAAGTTGAACGACTCTTTGTTGGTGCAATCGTATGTGGATGCATACGAGTTGAGTTATCCCGATGCTCTCAATCGCACAGAGAATGAAGTTAACGAAATGAGGCAAAAGCTTGAAAATGAAGGATTTTTCGAGATGGAAGGTTTGGGTTCGTTCACAATGAACAATGATGGAATACCCGAATTTGAACCTTGTTTAGCGGGAATATTAACCCCCAGTCTCTATGGTTTAAGTTCTTACGAAATATCCTATTTGCAGCAAAATATAGTGGATGTTGAAACCGAGAATGTAACTACTTTGGCAGTGGAGAAACCCATTGAAGAGCCTCATGCCAAGGTTGTCAACATGAACTGGATTCGCAATGCAGCGATTGCATGTGCTGTTGTTTTTGCTTTCTTCATGATTCCTCAATTGAAAGTGGATAAGAATAATGCCACGGGCAATGTGAATACCAGTGTTCTATCGAGAATTATGCCGAAAGACATCGTGAATGGCACTCCCGATTTGTCTGCTGCCAGCCTCTCGCAAGGTGTTGTAGCGAGTTCTATGGGATTGATTGATATGCCTGCATTTGTCAAGAATAGTGGCAAACCAGATTTGTTATTTGTGTCAAGTGATTCCTCTAAACCCTATTATTCTATCATTCTCGCCAGTCATGTAACCATTGAGAATGCTGTTGAGTTCGTTAACCAATTGCATTCCATGGGTTATTCAGAGGCAAAAATCCTTTCCAAGGGAACAACTAAAGTTCTCTACGGACAATTTGATACGAAGGAAGAAGCTTACAACGTATTAATTCCCCTTAAGGATTCCGACAGCAACTTTGCTGATGCATGGGTGATGAAAGTTGAATTCTAATGAAGAGAGTTCGATGTCCTAAGTGCGACCATTTTATCATATTTGATGAAACCAAATATGAAAGTGGGCAATCATTAGTTTTTGAGTGTACCGAATGCGGTAAGCGATTTGGCATTCGCATCGGTGTGTCGAAATTGCACAATACGCAAAAGGAAACCGAACCAGAAAAGGAAGTTGACAACACCGAATATGGTTCTATTGTTGTCATTGAGAACGTTTTTCAGTACAAGCAAGTGTTCCCGTTGAAGATGGGAGACAACATCATTGGTAAATACATGAAAGGCGACATTGTGGATTGTCCTATTGAGACAGTTGACCCAAGCATAGATCCCCATCATTGCGTCATCAATGTGAGTCGTGACAAGAAAGGTAATCTAAAATACATCTTGAGAGACGGACCGAGCAATACTGGTACCTTTGTTGACAATGAAATCTTAGGCGATAGGGAACGTCGAGTCGTTTACGATGGAACCGTTTTCTCCATCGGAGCATCAAGTGTTATTTTACGAACAGAAGAAACATAGAATAAACCATGAAAAAAGTATTGTTGTTTTCATTATTGGCATGTTGTATGATTGCTTGCCAGGAAAGTTTAGAGAAACGTGCTGCGCGTGAAGCCAGTGAATATACACGTAAAAATTGTCCATCAGCCATTAGGGACAACGTCAGGACCGATAGTCTTGCTTTCGACGAAGCCACCCGCACAATCATTTATTATCATAGTTTATTCAATACACTTGACGATTCTGCATTTATAGCTAACCACAAGGAAGAGATGATTTCCCGATTGAATAATGCGCTTAAGCGTGATATTTCCTTGAAATCCTATAAGGAGGCTGGTTTTAATATCCGTTACGAATACCACTCGTCTACGAGTCCAAAATTGATTTTGCTGGAAAAGACATTTACCCCCGAAGACTATTCAAATTGAAAGAGGGAAACTTGAAATATAATCCTTGGAATACCAATTAAGTATTTCAAGGATTTTTTGTACACTAAGAATAGCAGTTGTAAAGGCACAATAAGCTGATAAGGAAATGAAAAAAAACAGGCCATTAGGTTAGAAACGATAGCTTTATATGCTACAAACTATTCATTTGTGCGTTACAGACAAATGGTTTGTAGCAAACAAAGCTATCGTTTACGTCATCTAAATCTATCGTTTACGTCATCTAAATCTATCGTTTACGTTGTCTAAATCTATCGTTTACTTATTCAGTTTGAATGTTTTCTGTAAAACGAATGAACAGTATGTTTTACAGCTTTTATCACAATTATCTGTTTATTACATTCTATTTTCCAAGAAAATCCAAACAAGATTTTGTTGGAACAATTCAGTACAATAAATCCTAAGATCCTTTAATCCTTAGAAAATATAATAGATAGCCCGGTCATGGGCGATTTTTCTTTTTCCCTTGACGATTAGTATTTTGACGGTTATCGTAGAGCTTGGTGATAAGGTCTTGTCTGCCGATGCGTCTTAGTTCCCGTTCGATACCGTTTCTTTCTTCTGGTTTATACCAAAAGAAGAATTGTCGTTGCGCCAATTTTTCCTTTTGATTTTTCGCACTAAATACAGGTTCCAGCGTATAAGGGTTATATCCCGTATACCACATTTCCGTACTTACTGTCATGGGAGTGGGAGTGAAGTCTTGCACTTGTTCAAGATGAAAGTCCAATCTCTTGGTGATAACGGCGAGTTCTGCCATATCCTCTTCATGACAACCTGGATGGCTGCTGATGAAATATGGAATCAATTGTTGTCTCAAATACTCCTCCCTATTAATCTTGTCAAACACACGTTTGAATTCATTGAAGAGAGAGAACGATGGTTTTCGCATCAGTTCAAGTACCCTCTCACTGGTATGTTCGGGTGCTACTTTCAGTCTTCCGCTCACATGTTTACATATCAATTCGTGTGTGTATTCCCTTGCAGCCTCGTTACTTTTCTCATCCTTAGAATGATGCAAGAGCAAGTCGTATCTGACACCACTACCTATAAAACTCTTCTTGATACCAGGTAATGCATCGACTGCACGATAAATATCCAGCAAACGAGAATGGTCTGTATTCAAGTTTGGACAAATCTTCGGGTGAATACACGATGGTCGTTTACATTTTTCACATGCTTTCGGATTGTTTCCAGACATCCCGTACATATTGGCGGACGGTCCTCCTAAATCACTCAAATATCCTTTAAAATCAGGCATCTCAATGACTTTCTTCACTTCACGTAAGATGCTTTCCTTCGATCTGCATGATATGAACTTCCCTTGATGGGCAGAGATGGTACAAAAAGCACAACCACCAAAACAACCTCTATGAATATTGACGGAATGGCGAATCATCTCGTAGGCAGGAATTCGCTTGTCTTTATACTTGGGATGAGGTAGGCGAGTGTAAGGTAAATCGAAAGAAGCGTCTAACTCCTCCGTAGTCAACGGAGGATAAGGAGGATTTACGACGGCATATTTCCCGTCAACGGATTGGATGATTCTTTGTGCATGAATGGAATTGGATTGTTCTTCAATATGTCTGAAATTCTCGGCTTGGAACTTCTTGTTCTTCAGACATTCCTCATGACTATGTAACACAATGTCATCTGCCGTGATTCCTCCTTCAATGTGCGCTTTATCAGCAAGATATACCGTTTGCGGAATGGAATGGATTTGAGAGATATGTCGACCATTATCCAATTCCTTGCAAATCTCTGCCGTTACCTTTTCACCCATTCCATATACGAGGATATCTGCTCCAGAATCACAGAGAATGCATTTCATCAGTTTATCTTGCCAATAATCGTAATGCGTCAACCTACGCATAGAAGCCTCAATGCCTCCCAAAACTACTGGAACATCGGGATAGAGTTGCTTGAGAATTCTCGTATATACAATGGTGGGATATTCAGGACGGCAATCATGTCTACCGTTGGGACTATATGCATCTTCCGCTCTCAACCTACGATTTGCCGTATATTTGTTTACCATTGAATCCATACAACCAGGAGCAATGCCGAAGAACAGTCGTGGCTTTCCCAGTTTCTTGAAATCACGATAGTCACCATGCCAATCAGGTTGCGGAACGATAGCCACCTTCCATCCTTTAGCCTCAAGTACCCTTCCGATAACAGCCGCACCAAAAGAAGGGTGATCAACGTAAGCGTCACCCGAAAAAAGAATTACGTCGAGTTGTTCCCAACCGCGAAGTTCGCATTCCTTTTTAGTCGTTGGCAGGAAGTCAGATAGTCGAGGTTGATACGGCATTTTCGTTTTGCACTTCCTGTTTAGCTTTCCATTCCGTGTACAAAGACATCAGACGATTCAACCCGAAAGCCTTCATGTTATTGTTGTATATGACATCCAGGCAAAGGTCAAGTAGATTCTTGTCGGTATTGGATTCAGATTCCAAGATAGACCTGACATTAAACTTGAGTTTGTCGAGTACGTCTTCGTCAATAATACCGTTGCTATCTACGAGATTATCGAGCAAGGAATATTTGTCGATTGTTTCCAGATGCAAGTCTGTAATGTCGATACTGCGACTTCCTGATACGTTAGCTTGAATCTTCATGCTTATTTATTATTGGTTTATTTTACGAGATAATTAAGAATACCGCGCATAATGGCATTTCGTGTCGATGGGTCAATAATACACTCCAATGGGAATCCCATAACGAAACAACCATAGTCGCGACCTTTGTATGCCACTCCCGCATCGTTGCCATCACCATATTGCAAGGCGCAAAACGATTGGTTTCCAATTGGTTGGAGAATATCGGGAGCGTGAACGGCATAATGCTTGTCATTGAGTATGCGATAGATATCGAAGTTCATTCCCAAACCTACCACTCTGGAAGTATTTCTCCCATACATGCTTCCACCATATTTCACTTTGAGCACATTAGCCATGAAATATTGTTCGCTTACATTTGTCATCATGTCGGAGCCAACATACGAACCGCTAATGATGAGATTGCCGTGGTCTTTCACGTATGAGCGAATCTTCTCTTGCATGGTTGTAGAAAAAGTCTTAAATCTCTGAAGGGAATGTCCATCGTTCTTTTCCAATCCGAGAATCAAGTCTACGCAATCGTATTTGTTCAATTTTACCTGTCCACTTTCAACGGCTTTGCTCGAACAACTAACGATATTGTATTTTTGAGCACTGGCAATAGCCTCGGCATGAGCCATTACATAGTTGAAATCATTACCAGCAATAAATTGACCAGCCATTTCATTGCCACTATAACCCAATCCTCCTTGTCCTTCAATACCCATTTTGTTGCGGTCGAAGCATTGTTGCTTTCCGCTCCAACCAGCTGTAAGTCCGTAAGTAACACCTGGGTCTTTGCCTAAGTCGAATCCTTGCTTTGTAGAGGTATTGATAACGGCAGGTGAAGACAGACGATGGAAACCATTCACCACCATCACCGTCTTCTCGGAT
>AUXO014599010.1_pt1 | contig 18120 bp, 8 predicted proteins | sample 768731 | NCBI WGS metagenome assembly AUXO01 (sample SAMN02715735, study PRJNA202380) | gut metagenome | biome: sheep rumen | host: Ovis aries | place: New Zealand: Palmerston North
TTTCAGAAGAATCCACTGAATTCTTTTCAGAAGAATCCACTGAATTCTTTTCAGAAGAATCCATTGGATTCATTTCAGAAGAATCCACTGAATTCTTTTCGGAAGAATCAGTATCTTTCATTTCAGTTGAATTCTTTTCGGAAGAATCAGTATCTTTCATTTCAGTAAAATTCTTATCGGAAGAATCAACTGAATTCTTTTCAGAAGAATCAGTATCTTTCATTTCCGTAGAATTCTTTTCAGAAGAATCAACTGGATTCTGTTCAGCAGAATTAACTGAATTCTTTTCAGAAGAATCAGTATCTTTCATTTCAGTAAAATTCTTATCGGAAGAATCAACTGAATTCTTTTCAGAAGAATCAGTATCTTTCATTTCAGTAGAATTCTTTTCAGACGAATCAACTGGATTCTGTTCAGCAGAATTAACTGAATTCTTTTCGGAAGAATCAGTATCTTTCATTTCAGTAGAATTCTTTTCGGAAGAATTAACTGAATTCTTTTCGGAAGAATCAACTGAATTCTTTTCAGAAGAATCAACTGAATTCTTTTCAATTATACTCACTTCTTGTAACTCAGACATAATATCGCACGAAAAACTGATTATATTTAAAATAAAATCAGAAACAACACACAATATTCTAATATTATATATTATTAAAATATAAATAATTAATATTTTCATTTTTTATAAAAATCACACCATTTATTTAATTTACATTGTTCACATTTAGGATTATAAAAAGTGCAAATATATCGCCCATGTAATATTAAACATTTATTTATATTATGTTTATATTTATCTGGTATATATTTAATTAAATCTTTTTCAATATCATTAACATTTTTATATTTTGTTAATCCTAAACGTTGTGAAACTCTAGATACATGAGTATCAACAGAAATATAAGGTAAATTATATACAATAGCACAATACATATTAGCAGTTTTAATACCAACACCTGGTAATTTAACTAAATCTTTAACATTATTAGGTATTATACCATTAAACTTATTTATAATCATCTTAGATAAATTAAATAAATATTTAGATTTATTTTCTGAAAAAGTAATAGGTTCAATAATATCAAAAATATCATCAATTGATGCTTCAGATAATTTTTTAATATTTGGATATTTTTTATATAATGATGGTGTAATTTCATTAACTAATTTATCAGTGCATCTTGCAGATAATAATAAAGATATTAATAATTGATAATTATTATTATAATTTAATTCAAATTTAGCATTAGGATTATTTATTTGAAAATAATTAATAATATTATTATATTTATTAACTAAATCTTCTATATCTTTACTTTTTTTAGACATTATATTATTAATCTATTAATTAATTTTAATTAATTTAAAAATTAATCAAAAAAATAATTAGAGAATTAAAAAAATTAATTAGATAATTAATTAGAAAAATAATCAGGCAATTAATTAGAGAATTAATTAAAAAATAATCAAACAATTAATTAGAAAATTAATCAACTAAATTATCTAAATTATCCAAATTAATCAATAAAATTATCTAAATAAATTAATAAATTATCTAAATTATCCAAATTAATCAATAAAATAATCAAATAACTCAATAAATTATCTAAATAAATTAATCAATTAAATTAACCTAATAAATTAATTAAATAATTTCAAATAATAATTTAATAAAAATTGAAAACAATATATATTATTATATTATTTAAAATAATATAATTATATAATGTCTAATTATAAAGAAGCATATCAATTATTAGATGATGACAACAAAAAGAAAGTCAATAATTGGTTAAAATGCAAAAAAATATATAAAGATATAGAAATATTATTATATAATTCAAATGAATATAATGATTTCAATGCAATTAAACAACTAAATTATTTTTACAAAGAGTGTTATAATATAGAAGATTATATAGAAAATGATAAAGATGTACATGTAGAATATAATAATAAAATATATGTATGGTCAATACATGATGATTTTATAGATTGTGAATATTATGATATGAATATATTAAAATTAATAAAGCCAAAACATATTTTTATAGCATGTTGTCAAATATTTTTATATTATTATAATTTATATTATAGAAAAAAATTATTACAATATTATAAATTATCATTCTTTTATACTAAAAATTATTATAAAGCAAAATTAATTATATATAAAAATAAACAAATAAAATTCAATGATAAATATTTTTATAATATTGAATGGATTGAGCAAAATAATTATAAAATATATAAAAATATAAGTGATTATAATCACTTATCAAAATATGATGATAATTGTATATTATTTGTCTTATTATTAAATAAAAATTAATTATATAATTTAAAAAATTATATAAAAAACTGAATAAATGAATAACTTATAAATATATTTTTTTATTAAAATAATTTAAATTAAATTAAACAATGGATTATTATTGTGTCGCAACTAGTAAACCATATTATGGATGGGATTTTATACATACAAACTTATTTAATATTAGTATTAAAACTTTTATATCAATATTAAATATGTCTAATGATGTTAGATTAAATAGTAGACATAAATTAAATACAATGTATAATCTAATTGTAACTTCAAATTTAATCAAAAAATCATATTTACTTATTAAACATAATAGTATCAATAGTATAATTATAACTAATAAACAATCAAAAACTATATATTACAATTGGGAAATAAAGATATACGTTAATACTTGCCAAAAATTAATAATAACTTTAAGTTATAATTGTAATAAAAATATAATAATAGAATTGTTGCATAAAACAAATATAAGTATAATATTTAAATCAACAATTGATAAACGTATAATAACACAATTATATTATACATCTCCTATTAATAGTAAAATACAACTAAAACAATTAATATATGATACATTTTATTTTAATACTGAAGATGAAATTGAATCTAAATTTAAATAATTTATTTTGTTTTATTTTTTTTAGTTGTATTAGATGATTTTTTAGGTTTAATAAACTTAATTGTAGTTTTAGGAACTTTTGTTTTATCTCTATTATCATGTATACATTTAAGTATACCATCTTTTATTTTATCAAAACCAATATTTTCTATAGTATCTTCTTCATTAAATTTCTTTAATTGGTCAATAATACCTTGTTTAATCATATCATCATTAAGTGGTTCTAATTTATTAACAGTATCAATTTTAATATTAAATCCATTACTTAATTTAATATTTGTTGCTGCATGATTTGCTGCAAATTCAATTATATCATTATATAATTCTTTATTTTCATCTCTTATTTTTTTAGCTAAAATACGCATTTCTTTTTGTTGGTCACTAAGACGTTTTAGTTCATTCATATTATTAATACATTTATTAATAATAATACATATATTATCAGCTTCTATTTTATCATCATTTGTAAATTTAGGGTCAACTATTAATATTTCATTAGACGTAGTCATTTTTTAATAAAATTATAATATAAATATTATAATTTTATTTAAATTATTTTTAAATTACAAAATCAAAAAATTAATTAACTAATTAATCAACTAATTAATTAAAAAATTAACTAATTTAATTATCTAATAAATATCAATTAATCAATTAATTAATTAAAAAATTAACTAATTAATCAACAAATTAATTATCAATTAATCAACAAATTAATTATCAATTAATCAACAAATTAATTATCAATTAATTACCCAAATACTTACTTAGTATTTAATTATTTTTAAAATTTAATTAAAAAATTAACTAATTAATCAACAAATTAATTATCAATTAATCAATAAACTTAATTAACTAATTAATCAAACTAATTAATCAATAAATTAATTATCAATTAATCAATAAATTAACTAATTAATTATCAATTAATTAAAAAATTAACCAATTAACCACCAAATCTCCAATTAATCATTAAAATACTTAGTATTTTAATTTTAAAAATTAATTAACTAATTAATTTTATTGCGTTATTTAATAAATTAATAAATATAGAAAAAAATAAATTTTTAATATAAGTATTTATATATAAAATGAAATGGATGATAATATATTTAATGATATTAATGTAGGAGTAATATTATTTAATAAGTTAAGTCAATATACTATACTTAATTATATAAATGAAGATAAAAATAAATTCAAACAAATAATTTATAATAAGCTAAATTTATTGATTGCTAAATATAAAAAATACACAATGCAACAAAATATACATATACCCGGTGAAAATAATAATATAACATATTTAAAAAGATATATAACCTATTTAAATACAATAATAAATAATAATTATCAGATATGTAATAATGAAATAAATATTATAATAAATATATTAAATGAAAGTATAATAATATTTTTAGAAAAAATAAAAATGAAAACAATAGATAATAATAAACAATTAATATTTTATAAAAATAATTATAAATCTGAATGTTGGATAAATAAATTAATTAATATATTAGTTTGTCAGCCAGTATTCACAAAACATTTTGAAAAATACATAAAAGAAGCATATATTAATTATGTTAATAAAACAGATAATAAATTACAATTAACTAAAATGTATATAACACAGCCAGAATATAATTATATTTTTTATAATTTATCATTATATAATTATGATACATTACAAATTATATTTGAAAATATTAATACAACACATATAATAAATTTAAATAAATTTACAAATATAACTGAAAATACAAATATAAAAATAATAGACCCATATTATATATTACCATTATATAATAATAGATTTTATTATCAATTTGATAAAAGTGGTTATTGTTTAAATGATGATAATTTTGAAAGAATTTATAATATATCAAATGTATTAATAGATACTAATTATTATTATATTAATATAGACAATCAAAAAAAATCTATAATACATATAACAGATATTAAGAATAATAAAATTTTAAATGATTTATTGAATATATATGTATGTTTAATATATAATGATAATTATTATTTAATAGAAAATAATGAATCATTAAGTTTTAATTCATTAGTTGTTAATACACAAAAAAGCGAAAAAAATGCTAAAAATTGTATAAATATAAAAGATATAAATAATTGGGTATTTGATGATAAATATATAAATAATATAAAATATGCATATGGACAAACAAAGGAATATTTAAATTATACTTCAATTTATACACCACATAATGGATTAAATATATCATATACATTTAAATCATTATCATCTATTATAAATGAATATTATACTAAAAATAATAATATTTTATATATAATATCTTATAATATAATAAAAATATTTAAAGATACATTATATAAAAATAGAATAAATATATTAAATGAACCATTATTTTATGTATTTGATTTATTAAATGAATATTCTAATTTTAATATACCTTTATCACAATCGCCAGAACCATCTGAATTAAGTTTATTAAGTGAAAATAAATCAATAAGCACAAATAATCTATGTAATTCAAATAAAATTACAGCTAAACAAAAATCTATAAGTTTAAATAATTTAAAAAATATACAGATAAATAATTCATTTCATAATTTTTTATTAAATTCGGCATTTTATGAATTATTTGATAAATAAATTTATTTATCTTTAATTAATTAAAAATTAATCAAATAAATTAACAATAAATCTTTAATTAATTAAAAATTAATCAAATAAATTAACAATAAATCTTTAATTAATTAAAAATTAATCTTTAATTAATCAAAAAATAATCTTTAATTAATCAAAAAATAATCTAAAAATTAATTAATTAAATTAATCAAAAATTAATCTTTAATTAATCAAAAATTAATCAAATAAATAATCTTTAATTAACATTTAATTAATCAAAAATTAATCAAATAAATAATCTTTAATTAACATTTAATTAATCAAAAATTAATCAAATAAATTAACAATAAATCTTTAATTAATTAAAAATTAATCAAATAAATTAACAATAATTAATCTTTAATTAATCAAATAAATTAACAATAATTAATATTTAATTAATTAAAAATTAATTAAATAAATTAACAAAAATTAATTAAAAATTAATTAAAAATTAATAAAAATTAATCAAATAAATTAATCAAAAAATTAATCAAAAATTAATCTATAAATTAATCAAAAAATTAATCTATAAATTAATTATTTTTTAAAAATAATTAATTTAATTTTCTGTAATTTGATTAACAACTTGTTTTGAGAAATAGCATTTTAGCATTTCAATATTATATTGGTCATCATTATTATATAAGAATTTAACTATCTCTATAATTAATTGTCTATTAATTAATTGTAATTTGTTATTTAGTTTCACATCATAATCAAAACCATTATCAAATTGTTTTTCCCAATCCCCTTTTTGTAATTTTGTAACATCGACTGTAGAATAAAATTTATCAGATGTTAAATATTTATATTTATGTTTATTATTTTTTTTACCATTTATAACATAATACATTAATGAATCCCTAAATAAATCAAATTTATATTTATAAAATATATTATGATTAAGTAATGGCATAATTAAGCAATAATTGTTATGTTTTATTGCACGATAAATATATGATTTATAAATATTATCTTCTTTCAAATCAATTTTATTATAATCCAATATCATATTTAAAGTTTTAAGTAAATGTTCTTCTTTGTTATATTTAATTATATATGTTATAAGTAATTTATCATAATAAGCATTATGTTCTAAATAATATTTAATAATTGAATCATATAAATCATGATCTCTATAATACTTATTATAATTTGATATAATATTAATTAATGGATAATCTGTTATATATTCATAATTTATATTTATATATTTATCACTTTTATATTGACAATATACATCATATGTATTTAAAAGATAATATACTGCATCCAAACATTCCTTATTAATTAATTTATATAATAATGAATCTTTATATTTAACATAAGATTCTGTTTTATATTTAATTATTGTTGCAAAATATTTTATAATATCTATAGCCTCTTTGTTTATAACATAATGTATAGAATCAATAATATAATTATCTATATTAATAATATCATTATATTCAGTATAATTTATTTCAATATTAAATCCATTATATTTTAATAAATCTAATATAGTATATGGAATTTGTAACTTAATTAATATGTCATTATTAATACAGTTTGTTTTATTATTATTTAAATATATTTCTATACATTTATTAAATATATCAATAATTTCCTTATCAAACTGTATATAATAAAACATACAAAGTCTCATATAGCCGGTTGTTATTAATTTATTATTTATATTCATTTCTTTTATTAAATTATTTAATAAGTCAATTAAATATACTGAATTATCTCTTACACGTGTTGTTTTAGGCATAGTGTAATATCTATATACATTCATAAAAACATTATATATTAATTGTTGTATAGATTGGTCCAAATAATTTATTTTAATATCTTTTAATATATTAAATATATTAATATAATCTTCTTTAGAATCAGTTAAATAATTATATTGTTTTAATAAACATATTAAAGGATTATTTATATAATCAAGGTTTGTTAAATTATTTATATAATTTATTAAATTTTTATTATTATTTAATAATTGTAGTGCATTATTATATTCAAGTTTTAAAATATATTCGTTGAGTTCATATATTAAAGAAATATCAGCCATGGTAGCGGTTATATTTATGTTATATATGAATATTATTAATTAATATTTAAAACACAAAAATTTTTAATTAATTTATTAATTAAAAATTATGTTTTGATTAATTTACTAATTAATTTTAGATTAATTTACTAATTAATTTTAGATTAATTTACTAATTAATTTTTAGATTAATTTTCTGATTAATTTTTTGATTAATTTAATTTATTAATTTATTAATTAATTTTTAGATTAATTTCGGATTAATCTTCTAATTAATTTACTAATTAATTTACTAATTAATTTTCTAATTAATTTTCCAATTAATTTACTAATTAATTTACTAATTAATTTACTAATTAATTTTTAGATTAATTTACTAATTAATTTTTTAATTAATTCTTTAATTTACTAATTAATTTTTAGATTAATTTACTAATTAATTTTTTAATTAATTCTTTAATTTACTAATTAATTTTTAGATTAATTCCGGATTAATCTTCTAATTAATTTACTAATTAATTTTTAGATTAATTTACTGATTAATTTTTAGATTAATTTACTGATTAATTTTTAGATTAATTTACTAATTAATTTTTAGATTAATTCCGGATTAATCTTCTAATTAATTTACTAATTAATTTTTAGATTAATTTACTAATTAATTTTTAGATTAATTTACTGATTAATTCAGGATTAATTTACTAATTAATTTAATTTATTAATCCAATTTATTAATCCAATTTATTAATTTCATTTAATTAAATAAATTCTTATTAAATATAATATTAATACACTATTAATTATATTTTTTAATAAAATATAATTAGAATCATTATTTTTTAATCTTTGCCCATAAATAGAATTAGGATTAATATAATTAATTAATTCTGGATTAAATGAAATATCAATTTTATCACTATTTTCATCATAATTATAATTATCTTTTCTATAATCTAAATGCATTGAAATAGAATGCGCCATAAATAAACTTGTTTGTTTTAATTCTTGAGTAGTTGGTATATTATTATTAAAAATATACGAAATATAACTATGTCTAATTGCATCAACACTACAATTAAAAGTTTTTTGTAATAATCTATAAAATTGTAATTTACCAGAGCCTTTAGTATCTTTTAACATAAATAAATTATCATTATCTTTTAAATTTCGTTGATGAATATAATTAATAATAATAAACATTAAATTATTTGGCACTCTAAATATTTGTGAACCATATGTTTTTTTTGTTTTATAATTATTAAAAATAAAATATGCTTTATTCTCATTATAATACAAATAATTTTTTTCATCATTTATATTTTTTAAAGATAATGGATTAATTGGTTTATTACATATAAACATATTAATATAATCAGTTATTCTTCTGGGTGGAACTAAAACATAAACAGATGAAATAACATAATATAAGTCAGCATCAATTTCAGTAGAAGTTTTCCAATAATCATTCATTTCTAATAAATATTCCCAATCAGGTATTTTATTATTATTTTTAGGATTTTGTGTTTTATACATACATATTTTGCGCATATGATTTAATAATAATAAATATTCATCTTGTAATTCTTTATTTATATTATTTTCTCTTAACTTATATAATATTGCACTTAAAGCAGTTTTAATTGATTCATTAGAAATATAATTTTTAGTTCTTTGAGATATTTTATAATGTAATTTAATAAATGAATCATAAGGATTATTTAAATTTAAATCAGTGCAAAATAATCTAAAAGACATATTATATTGTTTTAAAGTTGATTCACTTATTGTTTTTTGTTTTTTAATAGACATTTTTTATAATATAATAAATTTAGTTATTATTAAAATTATTATATTTTGAATATTTAATAATTATTTTTAATAAAAATGTTAAATATATGTATAAAAAATGAATGAAGATTCACATTTAATTATAAATAATAATATTAACTCATCTAATGCTAATATTTTAAAAATAAAAAATAAATTACTAAATGTTACTGAAAGCATAAATGAATTTAAAACAGAAATAACAGCATTAGAACAAGCAATTAATTCCCCAGATGGCATTATAAATACAGGAGAAATTAATACAAAAAAAGGCACAATTGATAATATAGAATCAACAGCCCCTGATAATAGTATAGTTAATAAAAAATATGTTGATGATTTAATATCACATTCTGGAGATTTTAACCCAGAATTACAAATTGATTTAAAAAATAATCGTTCATTAACAACAAAGGGCACAATTGAAGTTGGAGTTGATGATTCAGCACAAAATCCACAAACTATATTAAATCCAGATGGTTCAATTATAACAAAATCTATTAATATTAATAATACTATAATTTCAACTAATGATAATAATGAATTAACAATAGATAAAAAATTAAATGTAGATAATACAATTAATAGTAATAAAATTGAAGCAATAAGTGGAAAAGTTACAACTGTAAATCCAGACGATGGTGATTATGCAATAGTTAATAAAAAATATGTTGATGAACATGGTGGAGGAGGTGGATTTAATCCAGATAATAGAATAGACTTAAATGCAATAGATTATTCGTTAACAACTAAAGGTGGTGTATTAATAGGAGTAGATAATAATATAGAACATGAAAAAGCATCAATTACAAAAGATGGAACATTAAATATTATAAAAGGATATGTTAATAATGTAGATGAATTATCAACTAATTCAATTATTAATAAAAATTATGTTGATAATACAATATCACCAATTACAACAAGATTAGATACTGCAGAAACTAATATTTCAACAAATACAACAAACATAACTAATTTAACGAATAGATTAGATACTGCAGAAACTAATATTTCAACAAATACAACAAACATAACTAATTTAACGAATAGATTAGAAACAGATGAAAATAATATTTCATCTAATACAACAAACATAACTAATTTATCAAATAAATTAGATACAGCTGAAACTAATATTTCAACAAATACAACAAATATAACTAATTTAACGAATAGATTAGAAACAGCTGAAACTAATATTTCAACAAATACAACTAATATAACTAATTTAACGAATAGATTAGATACTGCCGAAACTAATATTTCAACAAATACAACATCTATTGAAAACATTAATGCACAATTATCCGCAATAGGACAAAGTTATTTTGTAGAAAATATAACAGAAGATATTACAACAAAAACAAATGATATTGTATTTTATAGAACTGGAACTGATACTAATTATGTATATACATTAATGGAATGGGACACTGAATCATCACAATATAAAGCTAAAAATGTGCCAAATAATACAACATGTATTGTAAAAGATGATGCAACATATATTAAAACTAATAATGTTGGAGATACCCAAACATGGATTAAAAACGCATATAAAACCAATGATACATTATATTTAACTAATACAACAAAATCATTAGTTGCATCTGGTAATGTATTAATTGGTAATGAAAATGAACCAAATATAATATTAAAAGAGCAAACCGGAGACATAGAAACTAATGGAAATATACAAATTAAAACTGGTGATTTTTATATGGGAACAACAGCTGACCCAAATGTATTAATAGATTCTGCTGGAAATATAACAGCAAAAGGTGATATATCATCATTAAATAGTATAAATGTTGGTGATGGAACTGATATTATTTCTATAACAGCGCCAACACAAGAAAAAAATTATACAAATATTACATCAACTAATGTAAATGGAATTAATATTGATTCAGATATAAATATAAATAATGGTAATGAAATTAGATTAAATAATGAATCTAATGATAAATCATTAAATATTAGTTGCACTGATACAAATAATAGTATTATTAAATCAGATGATAATATATCTATATTTAAAGGAGATAATACAACAATGGGAAATAATGATAATGGAATAATAATTAATGATGATGGATTAAATTTAAAAGGAAATACAGAAATTAGTAATAATTTAATAATTACTGATAAAGTGCAATTAAAAACAAATTCAACACCTGTCGATATTATATCAAAAGATACAAATACATCAACAGTTAATTTAACAAATATTAATTCAGTATCTATTAATAATAAAGAAATTAATGATATTGATAGAATAGATAATAATGATAAAACAATTTATTCTAAAGGAAAAATAGATAATATATTAGGTAATTTAAATATTATTTCATCTAATTATAATGTTTCTGAAATACTTAATGATATTCCTATTACTAAAGAAGCTGATATTATATTTGTATTTAAAGATAATGTAAATACTTTAATGAAATATGAAAATAATGCCTATGTTAAATATAATAATGCACCATATGGTTCAATTTGTTATGTAATTTCAACACAAACAATATATGTTAGATTAAATAATGATGACACAAATCAAGTATGGGTAAAACAAGATTTAATAGACTTGTCTCAAACAATAACTTTATCAAATAATCAAACATCATTAATTACAAATGGAAATATTGAAGTTAATGGTTCAATAATATCAGATGAATTAGATAAGAAATTAGGTAATTATTCAGTTGAACAAATTTACGATACAAAACCTGTATCACCACCAGAAAATCAAATTATATTCTTTAATAATTCAAATAATTATTTAGAATTAATTCAATATATAGACAATTCATGGGTTGATTATAATGTATCAATTGGTTCTATATGTTTAGTTAAAAATACAGGAGATGTATATATTAAAAATGATAATATAAGTAATCATCAAAATTGGATAAAATATAATGCATTGGATACAAGTGCAACATTACATTTAACTAATGCAAATACTTCATTAGAAACAGATGGAGATATTAAAGTTAACAATAATATCATACTTAAAAAAGATGGTGAAATTATTACTAATAAATTATCAATAATAGGTAATAATAATAATGAAACAACAATACCAATAATAACTAAATCAGAAAATAAGGTAAATATTAATAATGTTGATAGTATTACTTGCACATCAGGAACAATTTCAAATGAACCAACTGAAAATAATAATATTGCAAATAAAAGTTATGTTGATAAAAGTAAAGGTAATTATCATGTTAATTCAATTGTTAATACAGAACCACAAAATCCAGAAAATAATGAAATTATCTTAAAACAAAATGAAGATTATTTATCATTAAGAATATATAATGGAACAACTTGGGAAGATTATGATGTTGCGATAGGTTCTATATGTATAGTTGAAGATACAAGAGATATTTATATAAGATTAACTGATATAAATAATCATCAAAATTGGCAATATACTGAAATAAATATTTCTGAAATAAATAATATAACTAATTTTTATCCTGCACTTATTCAAAATGATATTTCAATACGTTCAACATATAAACTTTATAATTCAATAAATACAATAGAAGAATCTAAATTCCTTGTTTATCCATCGGAAGATTATAAAATAGAAAAAAATACAAATTATACATATGAACCATTAGACGGTAATTTATTAATATTACGTAAACAGAATAATCCAATAGTTGTTAATTTTTATACAAGAGATTTAGATACATTAACGGAGAATTATTTTTATTATTCAATATATGAAACAACTAAAATGAATTGTAATATAGACCCATATGATTCATCTTCAGAAAATTATCATAAATTCTTACAAAATAAAATATATTTATATAAGGGTAAAGATAATAATACATATAACTTTATAGAATGTGAAAGAATTAGTTATGATTTTTCATTTGATTATGTAATTGGTAATAAATATATATCTTATAATACTGAAGCAAATCCTGCTTTTATAAATAATACAATATCTAAAAATAAAATATATTTATGCACAGAAATAATTATTGACTCAAATAATATGTCATTTACATTTACAGAAATAGAACCTATAAATAAACAAATAGTACATTGTTTAAAAAATGGACAACAATTATTATATTATAAAGATGGTGAAAATAATGAAAACTGGATAACATTAGGAGTTGGTAAAATAGATTGTTATTCAAGTACTGGAGAAATATTTAATAATTATGATACAAATATTGCATCAGGTGATTATTCACATGCTGAAGGAGGTTATACTAAAGCATTAGGTAATTATTCACATGCAGAAGGTTATTATACATCTGCTTTAGCTAATGGTGGTTCTCATGCTGAAGGTGCTAATACAATTGCTTCTGGTTTTGGTTCTCATGCTGAAGGTGGTATTACAATTGCTTCTGGTAGTTATTCACATGCTGAAGGTCAGCATACAATAGCAAATGATGCATATTCACATGCTGAAGGTCAGCAAACAACAGCATCTGGTAGAATTTCACATGCTGAAGGATTTCAAACAATAGCATCAGGTGATAATACTCATGCTGAAGGAAATAATACTACAGCATCAGGTGATAATACTCATGCTGAAGGATATCATACTACAGCTATAGGAAAAAATTCTCATGCTGAAGGGAATAATACTACAGCATCAGGTGATAATACTCATGCTGAAGGATATCATACTACAGCTATAGGAAAAAATTCTCATGCTGAAGGTAATGCTACACAAGCTGGTTTGAAAAAAGGATTGACTATTTATAGTAATTGTCATGCAGAAGGCTATAATACAAAAGCAATACATGATAATACACATGCAGGTGGAAGCAATACAATTGCAGATAAACCATGTATGACTGCAATAGGACAATATAATATTTATGATGAAACTGATTCAACATTAAATAATGGAAAATTATTTGTTGTAGGAAATGGAACTGCGAATACTGCAAGAAGTGATGCTTTTGTTGTTAAAGATACTGGTGAATGTAATATTAAAGGAATATTTAATGTAAATGATAATATCATTAATTATAAAACTGTATCAAATACTTCATTTAATACATATACTTCTATAAAATTAAATTTAGCAAATGACCAACTAGAAGAACCAGAAATACACTTTTATAAAACTGTGTCAGATAAACAAACTGGAGAAATAAGATATTCACTTGAGTCATCAATTAGTCTTACATCACACTCATCAGGCAATGCAATTAAATTTAATACAGATTATATACAATTAAATAATGATATTATTCATCCGACTAGTTTATCTAAATCAAAAAATTCAGACCCAGTTATAATTTCTGTTTGTGATGATCTTACTAATATGTATATGCTTAAACAAGAAAATACTAATTTTATCATTGATAAATATACTTCATTTGATAAACACAATAAATTATTTGAATTTACTACAGAAAATACTATTTATAATATTTATTATTTCAATGATTATTTACTTATATTATCTAATAATAGTATTGATTATATTAATATCTTAAATGAAGAATTAGAATTAATTAATTTATTAGAAGATACTAATATTAATAAAATAGTAATTGACCCAAATAATAATCAATTCTATATTTTATATAATTCTTATGACTATTTCAGTAAATATATAATTAATGATAATAATGAATTTATTAAATCTGATTGTCATGTATTTACTTCAGAAAATGGATATAATCCTGAAGATTTGAATATAATCGATATGAAATTCTATGATAATTATATTTATTTCATCCATCCTTTATATAAAGATAATGATAAATATTATATCGTTTATTCTAATTATACAGAAGAAGAAATAATAAGAAAACAATCTACTATTTCATTTACTAATGAATATTATTATATTGATTCTTATGTTTATGATGAAAACATTTATTTCTTAATTACAAAGAATGGTTCTACTACTGAATTTATTAAAATTAATAAAGATGATGTTAATGATTATAATATTTATGAAGATATAATTAATGATAATATTACACAATATAATAAGAATATTTATTATAAGTATAATGATAATCATTTCTATTTAGTTTCTAATAATTATATTTATTACTTTAATATTGAAGATAATATAATACAGTTAGAAAATAAATTATATGCTGATGAATGTAAATATATTACTTATAACCAAGATACTTATATTAGTAATACAGAAATTAAATATATTGGTGGTGGTGCTATATTTAATGGTAATATATTACTTAATGGAACAATTAAGACAAGCACAATTAATGCTGCACAACTTAATATACAAAATATCGATGTTAACGTAAATAAAACAATAATACATAATACTTTAATTGATGGAGATATTGATAATTATAAAGTAGGTGAACCAATATTTATTAAAGGTAATGAAACTTACTCTTTACAACGAAAATCATCTGATGGTAAATATCCTATTTATGAGTATATTAAAGTTACTAATTATACAAATAGCCCAATTAATCAAATTCCTATGGTTACTAATGAAAATAATGGTAAATTTATTGGTGTTATTACTGCTATTTATCCTGCTAATACTCCACTTAAGATTAATGATATTACAAGTAATTATATTAAAATTGATAATAATACAATTGATTTTGCTACTCATGGAGATTATATATTTAAAGTTGATGATAATACAATCGTGCATCAAACTACTTCGGGTGGAAGTAAAATTTATGAAGTTGGTGATGAAATTATGTATGATGGAACTATTATTGATGAAAATACAGCAATTACTAGAAAACAAGAAAAGAATATTGTTGGTATTATAACTTTCATACCAACAGATAATACTGATTATGTTTCAGTATTTAAGAAATAAATTAAAATTTAAATTTAATTAATTTTTAAAATTAATTAAATGATTAATTTTGAGTATATTTATTGAGTATATTTATTAATTAATTATTGATTAATGTTTGATTAGTTTATTAATTAATTTTAGATTAATTTACTAATTAATTTTTAGATTAATTAAATGATTAATTTTGATTATATTTATTGATTAATTTATTGATTATATTTACTGATTAATTTTTAGATTAATTTACTAATTAATTTTTAGATTAATTTACTAATTAATTTTTAGATTAATTTACTAATTAATTTTTAGATTAATTTACTAATTAATTTTTAGATTAATTTATTAATTAATTTTTAGATTAATTTACTAATTAATTTTATTGATTATATTTACTAATTAATTTACTAATTAATATTTGATTAATTATATTTACTAATTAATTTATTGATTATATTTATTAATTAATTTACTGATTAATTTTATAAATAATTAAAAAATTAATTTACGGTTTATAAATCAATAAATTAATCTAAATTAATAAATTTTAATCTAAAAAATTTTAATCTAATAAAAATTATGTTAAAAATTATAACTTAATATTAATATTATAAAATATAATATAAATATAAAAAATGAGCGATACCTCTAAATATGACGAATTTGCTAAAAAGACGATATTTTATGATGAATGTTACAATGATATATTATGTAATATGACTATTCAATGGGAAAATGATATAAAAACAGAAGTAATACATTGTAATGATATGTTTAAATTAATTTCTAATAATGATACTCTTATAAATAATAAATATAGAGATAATTTTACAAATATATACAAATACATATCTTATTATAAAGATAATACATCATTTTATGGCATTGCATCAACTGAAAAATATAAACCTGTTTTATATAATAGTAATCAAAATATAAATGTATATTCAAATAATGATACTATATTTAATAAATGTTTTTTAGATAAGAATAAATTATTATTTTGTTTAACTGCTATATTAAATACAATTGATTATAAGTTTTATGTATTTATAAAAGATGATACACAATTATTTATAAATTCATTTACTGATACTAGTAAATTAAAATCATATAGCCTTAATCGATTATATAAAACATTAAAAATTTATTATAAAGAACAACCAGTATTTACAATGACTATCAATGATTATAAATTTTATGTTAATGATAATGATATATTTGTATGTAATTATACATATAATAATTATAATATACAATTTAATTTAATAGATTATTATGATGATATTATAAATTTAGGTATAGTTGAAAATCATATATTAAAAAATCATACTTACGGACATAGAGTATTTTATAATATATTATATTCAACTAATAATAAACTAATTCAAACAGTTAAAGAATATTATAAAATAGAAATAAATAATGTAGAACAAAATAAATCAACTCCTATTTCAACTAAGCAAGAAATTAATACTAAAATAGAACCACCTAAAATAGAGTCAACTAATATAGAACCAATTCCTGATAAACTTACATTAGAAGAAGAAATAATTGATAATCATAATAAATTTTTAAAGAATATATCTAAATTATATGTCATGCAATTAGAATACTTAAATAAAAATTATAATTATTCTTCTATTGAAGAATTTATTAATATTAATAATAAATTATTAGAAAATTATAAACAATCATTAAAATTTAATAAATTAATATTTAGTAATAAACCAGAATTATATCAAAATTATATATCAAATACAGAAACAATTACTAAACAATTACAAGAATTACATAAAGATAATAAAGATAATAAAGATAATAAAGATAATAAAGATAATAAAGA
>AUXO015995000.1_pt1 | contig 18116 bp, 18 predicted proteins | sample 768731 | NCBI WGS metagenome assembly AUXO01 (sample SAMN02715735, study PRJNA202380) | gut metagenome | biome: sheep rumen | host: Ovis aries | place: New Zealand: Palmerston North
TTAATAAGTTAGTAAAAAGTAATCAAGATCTTAAAGATCAAAATACAGATCTTGACAACAAAGTAAATAATCTCGAAAGTAATAAACAAGAACTTAATGAAATACTTGGCAAAGAAAAAGAAAAAAACAATTTAAAAGAACAAAACATTAGAATCTTTTTTCAAATATATGAAGAACTTAATGAAATACTTGGCAAAGATCAAAATAATTTATTCAGCTACAATCTTAAAGCAAGAATTAGAAATTTTAATAAAAATTTGAGTTCTGTAACACTTGAAGACGCTAGTGAAATACACAATTTTGCAATGGAATTGTTTAACAAAGTCGACCAAACGCTAGATGGAGAAGGTGTAAGATTAAATCTATATTCTTATAATAGTGAAATAGGAAGTCGAAGAAGATATTAATTATTTTAATATAAAATCCTTGAAAATAAAAAAAAATACTCGCACATAGTATTTATGCTTGTAAGCGCTATCATAAAGTATGATTGGTTAATTTTTTTCTGTTTATTACATTCTTTTTTTTTAAAAAAAAGATATATTCCGGCAGTAATAATAAATTTGTGCATTTTATGGCTTTTGTATAAAGAAAATAATCCTACTTTATGTATTGAATTATCAGCAATACTTAGTATACTTTGTGAAATCGCGCACAATAAAAAACTTAAACTACTTAATGTCTTGTATATTTCTATTGTATCAACCGGACTAATGATGCTTGCGATACAAAATCTTGATAGTTCTTATATATTCAGAATGATAAACAGAGCAAAACTTACAAAATTAAATATGCATGTTAAAATCGCTAGTGAAATAGTCATGCTTATATCTGTTGTAATGATGTGTGGTTTTGTTCCTTTCTCTGAAAGAATGATTCGTTTATTTTCAATATCAAGGCCAACAATTAAAATAATTACATTTATAACTCCAATGTATATCTCTTTACTTATTTTTAATAATCTTATAAATACATTTTCAAATTATTCATTTGTAATTTTAGGCACAGCAATATCGTTATACAGCGCAATATGTTTAGCATTTTGTAAAAACTTAAAAACAATATTTTCTCAAATAATTATATATTTTTACGGTCTTCAAATTCTATTTTTAGCGCAAACAAGAACACTCCAATATCTACCATTGTGGTTTATCACAATAACAACAACATTGGTATCTTTTACTTTATATACTCCAAATAGAGCTTTAAAATATTATATTAGCGAAATCAAACAATATATCTCTGTTAATAAATGTTATTTTTACACATTTGTGATTATAATAATTACTTTTATTTTAAATTTCATAAATAATTTTTTGTTATTCAAGCCAGAGACTAAATATTTAAATATTGCTGTTTTTGTTTTACCATTTTGGTTATTTGGTGTTTTTATAAAATCAATGTTAAATCAAAAAACTAAAATAAAATCCAGTAATATTCATAGCATAAATATGCAAATAATGATTTCAATTCCAATAATTACCGTATTAATGATTTTATCTTTTTTAAAAATTTATAAATCTTCCATACATTTGACTTTTTCTAAAGCATTAACATATATATGTATTTTTTCCATTTCCTTAATCAGCTCTTTTGTCTTTAAAAATGTCGATCAGCCAAATATTTTAACAACCAAAATGTATTCACATTTTTTTACTAAAATAATAAGCGCAATGAAAGTTGCTTACTCAATAAACAAAACAATAGTAATGGATTTTTTTAAAACTTTCAACTTACAAACGGTAAGCTCTACTTCATTAGGAATTGCTGAAAAAATATCAAACATGTTATATGGAAATTACATATATTTCTATATTATATTCTTAGCAATGGCTTTAATAATACTTATGGTAGAATGTGTTGTGCTTTAATAAAGTACTATATGCACTTGAAAAAAACAAAAAAAAAATTATCTTTATTATTGATTATGGTAGTTTTTATTTTTAGTATATGCATGATTTTAGCGCTGATGTTTCAAAAGTTTTAAGACTTGTAATTCATTCTATATATACAAACAAAGATATCTTTTTGAGAGAACTTATATCAAATGCTTCTGACGCTTGCGAAAAAGCAAGATATTTAATAGAAACTGGTGAATGTGAAGGTGAAAATGAACTTCAATCAAAAATTGAAATTATTTTGAATAAAAAAGAAAAATACATATCTGTCAAAGACAATGGTATTGGAATGACAGAAAATGAACTAATAAACCATCTTGGGACAATAGCAAAAAGTGGAACTGAAGATTTTTTAAATAAAATAGAAAATAGCAAAACAACGGCAAATGAATTAATAGGACAATTTGGTGTTGGCTTTTATTCGTGCTTTATGGTAAGTGATAAAGTCGAGGTAAAAACTAGACGTCGTGGCAAAAATGGAGAGAAAAGTTTACTCTGGACATCAAATGGGGTAGATGGTTTCGAAATAAAAACATTAAAAGAGGATATTCAATATGGAACAGAAGTAAAAGTATATATAAAAGAAGAAATTCAAGAAGATTATTTAAATCAATTTAAAGTAGAAAATATAATAAAAACATATTCAAATCACATCTCTTTTCCAATATCTTTACAAGTAGACAGCGAAACAACGCAAATTAATAGTGAAAAAGCATTATGGATGCGCCAAAAAAATGAAATCACAGAAGAACAATATGAAAATTTTTTCCATTCACTTTGTCATATGCCAAGTAAACCATTTATGATTATGCATAATAAAGTTGAAGGAAATTTAGAATTTACTAATTTACTTTTTATACCAAGTACAAAACCATTTGATTTGTACCATCCTGATATGTTGACAAGAATAAAATTGTACGTACGTCATGTATTTATAAGCGAGAAAGACATAGATATAATACCTCATTACTTACGTTTTGTATATGGAATAGTAGACAGCAATGATCTACCTCTTAACATGAGCCGTGAAACATTACAAGATAATAAGATTTTGTCAAAAATAAGAGACAATTTAGTAAAAAAAATACTAAGTGAATTGGAAACAAAAGCAGAAAAAGAACCAGAACAGTATAACGAATTCTGGAAAAACTTTGGTCCAGTCTTAAAAGAAGGTCTTTGTGAAAGTATTGTCGACCGTGAAACTTTAATGAAAATAACTAGATTTTATACAAGTAAATCAAAAGATAAATTAGTTAGTTTTGATGAATATATAGCTGGAATGAAAGAAAATCAAAAGGAAATTTACTTTTTTACAGGTGAAAATATAGACGAAATGATGTCATCTCCTGAAATGGAAGTATTTATAAAAAACAATATTGAAGTGATATTATTTACAGATGTAGTTGATAGCTTTTGGACAAGTGTTATTCATGATCATAAAGGTAAAGATTTAAAATCAATTACGCGCGCCGATATAGACTTGAAAGATTTAAACAAGCAAGATGATGATAAAAATAAAAACAAGACTGATGATAGTTCGAAGGAGGAAAAAACAATGATTGACAACTTTATGAAAATATTGCAAGGTAAGGTATCTGCAGTAAAAATTACAACAAAATTAATAGATAGCCCAAGTTGTCTGTCGGTCGCGCCTGGTACGATGGATAGCAGAATGGAAGATTATTTGGTCGCACAAAAACAACTCAAAAAAAGAAGTTTAAAGATCCTTGAGATAAATCCTAAACATAAGCTTGTTCAAATGGCTAATCAATTATTAAAAAATAATAACAATAATTGTACAAATTTAAAAGGCGAAGATCTAGTTTTTATAATAAATGACTTGGCTTGTATAGCGCAAGGTGAGCGCCTAGATAATTCAAATTTAACAGTAAAAAGAATTTTAAATTTAATAGAAAAACAAATATAATTGTGAACGAACATTTACAAATACAAATAAAAAATAAGATTTTTTTAAAAAAAACTTGCAATTTATATAAATATATTTTTTAGAAAGTTAGTGTTTATTATTTTTTTTTATGAAAAGTGTATCAAAAGCTGAAGTCGTTGAAATAGTTGCTCAACATAGCGGAAAATCAAAAGCTGTTGTTAACGACGTTATGGGTTGTTTTTTGGAAGTTGTTGCTGATTTATTAGCAAAAGGTGACAAAGTTTCTCTTACTGGTTGGTTTCAATTACATGAAGCTATGAGAAAAGCAAGAATGGGCATTAATCCAAAAACAAAACAAAAAGTTAAATATCCAGCAAAAAAGTATATTAAGGTTAAACTTGGAAACAAATGGAAAAACCCAGAAAAAATGGGAAAAAAATCTAAATAATTTTTATAAATTATTATGTATTTTTAAGGTATTAGCTTCTTGTAAGTTAATACCTTTTTTTTATGCTATATAAAAAATCTTTTTATGAATTCTGATAAAAAAGTTATAGTTCGTTTTGCACCAAGTCCAACTGGTATGCTACATATTGGAGGAGCAAGGACTGCATTATTTAACTATCTTTTTGCAAGACATAATAATGGAAAATTACTGCTCAGAATAGAAGACACAGATAAACAAAGAAACTCACAAGAAGCTATAGATGAAATAATTAAAGGAATTGACTGGCTAGGAATTGATTATGATAGCGATTTTTTAGAAGAATTAAATATTCCAGAGAATTGTTTTTATCAAAATGATAAAAAAAAAGGAATTATATTGCAATCAAAACGTTATTCGAGACACCAAGAAATAGCAAAAATACTTATTGATAATGGTCTTGCTTATTATGCATATGATACGCCGGAACAGATCGAAGAAAAAAAAAAGCAATGCGAAGCTGAAAAGAAATATTACAGATATGATGGAACTAAATGGAAAGGTATTTTATCAAAAAATGAAGATGAAAGAGAGAAATCAAAAAATGCTATTGAAGAAGCAAAGAAAAATGGAATTTTGCCAGTAATTCGTTTGTTAATTCCAGACGGAAAAATTTTAATGCACGATTTAATCAGAGGAGATATTGAGTTTGATAATAAAACTCAGGACGATTTTGTATTAATTCGTTCAAACGGAACACCTACATATATGCTTGCTGTTGTGTGTGATGATATGGACATGGGAATCACCCATGTTATACGAGGAGATGACCATATATCGAATACACCAAAACAAATATTAATATATCAAGCCATTCAAAAAGCAGGAATTAAAATGCTAAACAATCAAGGATTAACAATTCCACATTTCGCCCATATACCGCTAATATATGACATTCAAGGAAAAAAACTCTCAAAAAGAAAACATGCTGTTGCTGTAAGTGATTATCAAAAACAAGGATATTTAAGTGAAGCAATTTTTAATTACTTATTACATCTTGGTTGGAATGACGGCACTGAAAAAGAAATATATTCAAAACAAGAAGCAATTGCTGCGTTTGATATATCTAGATGTGGAAAATCACCAAGTCGCTTTGATTTTGAAAAACTAAAAAATATAAATTTACATTATATTAAACAAAAAACAGACGCAGAAATATTTAAGATGATTGAACCAATATTGGAAAAGGATAAAAATAATTGAAATAATTAAATACAAATTTTATAAAAGTTATTATAAGTTTTAAGTAGTTGAAAACTAAAATTTAAACATAATAAATTATTAATGTCGCAAGATTTATCAAAAAAACAATATAAATGTGTAAAAACAACAATAAAAAAAGTTGTAAAAACAACAAAATCACTTACTATATTTTCAAAATTAAAAGACACAAAAATAGTCAATCAAGAAGTTGCTGATAAATTGGTAAAACTCACTGGTGAACGTATAATAGATTTAGTAATGCATGTGCCAGTAAATTATGAATTATGGTATAGAGTTAATTCATTAATGAATATAAGTGCAAAAAATATTTGTTGTATAGAAACAGTTATTGATGAAATAAAAATTCCAAAAATACCAGCATATATTGCCATAAAAAGACATATCCCAATTACTATAAAAACAACAACGTTTGATGGTTATAAACTTGATTTAGTGTTTTTTAACATACCTCCATTTATTCTGACAAATTATAAAATAGGACATCGTGTGGTTTGTCAAGGCAGGTTATTGATTAGTGAACGCGGGAAAAGATCAATGACTAACCCAAGTATAACATCAAGAATACAACATATTCACGGTTGTATGGCAGTTTATAAACTTAATCAACTTGAATATGAAGGAATAAATATTAATAAAAACACAGATAATATTGTTCCAATTTACTCTATAACTAGCGGTATAAAACAAAATCAAATTATATCATTAGTAGATAAAATTTTAAACAATGATAGATTTGATTTTTCACCTCTTGATGCTTGTGATTATATATTAAAACAATTCAAAACAAGCGAAGATGTTCCAATCATGAAGGAAAGTTTAATAAGATTACATTTTCCAAAATCAATTGATGATATTGAAAATAACTCTAAATATTTAAAAAAAATTGCATTTTTAGAATTAATTAGTTTTCACTATTCAATTATCAAGGCACGCAAAAAATACGAAAAAACAAAAGGCAATATAATATCTGGATCTGGCGAAATAAGAGATCGTATACTAAAAAATTTGCCATTTTCATTAACATACGACCAACAAAATTGCCTAAACGAAATATACGCAGATCAAGCGAGCGAAAAAAAAATGCTTCGTTTACTTCAAGGTGATGTTGGTAGTGGAAAAACTATTGTGGCAATAATGGCTGCTTTAAATGCGATAGAAAGTGGCTATAAAGTAGTAATAATAGCACCAACGACAATGTTAGCAAAACAGCATTTCACAACAATATCGAAAATATGTTTCGGACTTGGAATATCCGTTGAGTTGCTTATTGGCAAAACAAAACAAAAAATACAAAAAGATATCTTAACAAGAATGAATTCTGGACAAATAGATATATTAGTCGGAACTCATGCGCTATTTCAAGAAAAAATAGAACTATCAAATGTTGGTTTGTTTATAATTGATGAGCAACATAATTTCGGCGTAGAACAAAGAGTTTCTCTTATAGAAAAATGTAAAAATGCAGATGTATTAATGATGTCAGCAACTCCAATACCAAGAACTATGATTATGGGTATTTACGGTGACATAGGTGTTTCATGTATCAAAAATAAGCCAAACAATAGAAATACAATAGACACAAGAATGCTAAATATTGACGAAAAATACAATGACCTTGTTGATGGAATAAATAGAAAAATAATTGCAGGTGAAAAAGTGTATTGGATATGCCCATTAGTAGAAGAAAGTGAGGCATTAGATTATATAGATGTAATGACCAGGGCAAAAGAATTAGAAAAAAATATAGATAAGACAAAAATTGGAATTTTGCATGGTAAAATGGATCAAAACGTAAAAGATAGTATAATAAATGATTTTAAAAACGGTATTATTCAATTATTAGTAGCAACTACTGTAATAGAGGTAGGAATTGACGTCCCAGATGCGACAATAATAGTTATAGAAAATGCAGAAAAATTCGGACTGGCCCAATTACATCAGCTTCGAGGAAGGGTTGGTAGAGGAACAAAGCAATCATATTGTTTTTTATTATACAGCAATAAAATTAGTGACATAGGAAAATCAAGACTTTGTGTTCTAAAAAAATACAATAACGGTTTTGATATTGCAAAATTAGATCTAAAAATGCGTGGAGGAGGAGGTATTCTTGATAAAAAACAAAGTGGGAAAATAATGAATTTTGTTGATTTTTTACGAGATGAAGCCTTAATAAGTTTCCTACTATCTAATATAGATATTAATAATATAGATAATATTGAAATTGAACCAATAATCTCTCTTTTTTACACAAAAAACAGCGAAAAATTAATATTATGTTAATAAACATAATTTTTGCCAATGCTATAATGATTAACACTGTTATAAATATTTTTGTAACTAATATATTCGTCAATTTGTGTTTTTTTATTACAAGGACCATAACTTTTCGCAAACATTGCTTCTATGCGTTTTTTGAAACAACTACAATTATAATACGCCACTAAATCTCGTGATTCATTTTTCTTATAAAAATAATATTTCCGTATATTGCTTTCATTTATCTGTTCTGTTGCGCACAGAAAAATCATTTTAGCAGCAAAACTATCTCTCGATTTGGCAAATTTATGCATATATTCTAAAATAAAACGGTCAGATTTAGCTCGGTTAACAATTTTAATAACTCTATCACAAATGTCTGTTTTAGCACTTTGAATTTTATATCCGTAATACAAACCTTGAATGTTCCTTTTATTATCATAATATTTATTTAAAAAATTGATTTTCTTAATAGTTTCTTTTTTTTTGTTTCTTATCAAACTCAACATACTCTTCAATTTAGTTTGAACTAAATGTTCTTGTTGGTAATCATCAATCATACGGTAATTCTATTAATTATAGAAAATTAACAAAAATATGCAAATTATTTTTATTCTAGTAGTTACTAATGTAAACGATATAACCTGCTAAAAGTGTTTACCTTTTGAGCATATTTTATTTTTTATTGGTTTGTTTGATATCTTTTTATGCTTTATTATCTCATTTCTATATTTCTCTTCGTACATATTAAAAACAGAATCATAACACTCTTTTTCGTTAAGAGATTTTTTTTCAACTTCGGATATGTCCTTAAAATTATTTTTTGGTAAAACAGCTCCCACGAATAATTATTATTAATGTAAAGCATAATTGTCAAGAAAATTAATGGTTGCGGGGATTAGATTTGAACTAACGACCTTCAGGTTATGAGCCTGACGAGCTACCGGGCTGCTCTACCCCGCATTAAAAACACTGATTTTATCAAAACATTAGTATTTTTAATTGCAAGCATAAAAACAAGCTACTAATTACACAAACAAAACAAACACATAAAGAAAGTCATTCAAATTAAGATGATGTTTTAATTTTTAATTTTTTAAGCAAGATAAAAAAACTACAAACAAAGTTCTTCTCGTAAAACTAGCTAGCTAGAATTCTGATTTTTGTTCTAAATTATTCTGTTTTTCGTTTAAAGCATGTGGGCACTGTGGGATACGAGCCCACGACCAATTGATTAAAAGTCAACTGCTCTACCAGCTGAGCTAAGTGCCCTGCAACTAAAAGGAACTTTTTTAAAAATAAAAGTCAAGTATTTGCACATAAATACATTGTTATATAAGGTAACATAAGCAATCTTGACAAAATAAAAATATATTTTACTTTCAACATATGGTTAAACAATTTACAGTACCTTGTAAATTTGGTCAAGAAACAGCTCCTGTGACACTTTACATAGGACACCCTGATAATGCACATCATCCAATACATTTTCAATCAGAATGGCTATCTAGCACAAAAGGCGGAGTAATCCCGCAAGATCTCATGAATACTTTACAAAAACTTCATGATTTAGCGAAAGAAAATGGCGCTGATTTTGAACAATTATGTTATTATGCATTAATTTCGGCAACAGAACATAGCATCGACGGCATTACACCAAGTGAAATAAATAAATATGCAAATGAATTTATAAATAATGGTGAAAATACAAATGGATTTACAAGCAATGATGAAAAAAACAATACGGAAAATAACAGTCAACAATCAAACCATCAAAATGAAAACGATTATAATAAAGAAGATGAAGATTTACTACTTAACGACAACTCAGATGATGATGAAATTTTGAATGAAAACGAAAATAGCATTGAAAACACAAATTTGACACAGGAATATAAAACACAAGAAAATAATGAATATGAAGATTATAGTCAAGAAGATGAAGATTTATTATTAAATGACGAATCAGACGATAATATATAATTTATATAAAAAATGTTTTTTAAAACTTACTTGCAAATTAAAAAAAAAATATTTTCACAAGCTTTGTATACATCATTAACATGAGCTCGACAATAAACCCAATGCATCAATTTGAATTAGAAAATATTGTAAATATTAATTTTTTTGGTTATAATTTTAGTTTAACAAATGGTTCTATAGCGCTTTTGTTGACCGTTGTAATTGCTTTATTTTTTGGTATTTCTTTATTTAAGTCTAGAAAACTTGTCCCATCAAAGGGCCAATCTGCGTTAGAATTATTTCTACTAACAATAAGAAATATTGTAAATTCTTCACTTGAAGAATCTGGAAAAAAATATATTCCATTTGTATTTTCAATATTTTTATTTATTTTATTGTTAAATCTATTAGGATTAATACCTGGATCATTCGCTCAAACAAGTCATATTTCTATAACATTTGCTATTGCAATGATGGTTTTTTTTCTTTGTGTTTTAATAACATTAGTAAAAAAAGGATTTGGATTTTTTAAAATATTTTTACCTTCCGGAACCCCTTGGTGGCTTGCACCATTGTTATTTATTCTTGAACTATTTTCATACTTGGTTCGTCCTGTAAGTTTGTCTGTTCGTTTAGCTGCAAATATGATTGCAGGGCATGTAATGCTTGATGTAATTGCATTTTTTGTAATAATGATGGGTATTTTCGGTATTTTACCATTTACATTCTTATCTATTTTGATGGCTTTTGAATTATTTGTTGCTTTTTTACAAGCATATATTTTTTCAGTTTTTGCTTGTGTTTATATTAACGAAGCCTGTAGCGAAGGACATTAGTTGATTAATTATTTATTGCGTTGATTAACTATAATACTTGCTACCTCTTTTACTTTTCTGTATTCATAACCAGCAAATCTACAAATTTCTTTTACATATTCTTTATTTTTTGGTAAAAAAAACCATTCATATGCTTTACGTTTGGAAAAATTATATTTTTTGTTATTAGATTTTACTTTTAAATCAACGAACATTTGCAATATGACAGCTCTCCATAAAGCAATTTCACCAGCTATTTCAGAATATCCATTATTTATATTTATATCATCCGCGTCAAGACACGATACTTTAATAGTTGCTTCGTCGGTAATACAAAGATTATCGTTAAACAGCGTTAAATCAGGTAACATATGCAAAACGATAATCCATTAATTGTAATCGCGGAAGGTGTATATTTTAATGAAACAAACATTTTTTATAAAAAAAAGATATAATTAATTATATTGACAATAAAAAAAACTATTTAACTATGCTAGTAATTATGGCAACTGTTACTATATATAATAACGATGTTCAAGGTGCTTTAAGAGCCTTAAAAAAGGAGCTACAAAAAGAAGGTGTTTTTCGTATAGCTAAAGCTAGAAAAAATTTTAAAAATAACCGTGAAAAAGCAAAAGAAAGATTTAGTGAGATTATTCGCAGAAAGAAAAAAGACAAGCAAGAAGAAAAAGCAAATAGCGCATGCGTTGGTGTAAATGAAGAAAAACCAAAACCTTTTGTTTTTAAACTTGATACATATGTTGTTAAAGTGTATAACGATGGAAAAGTATCAGTTTATAATAACAAAAATAAGAAGATAAATGAATTAATGCTTAATGAAGCAAACTTCGATAGTATAGAAGATTTAGTAAAGCAAAAAGTTGTTAAAAAAACCGCTAAAAAAGAAAAAAATAACTGAAAATTAAAATTATTAATTTCAACGGTTAATCCTCTAAGATATGAATTACAAATTAAAATCGTTTTTTGAATTTAGATTACCATTTATTTCATATTGTATTTTATTTTGTGCAATATTTGCACTATTTTTGTCAGAACAACATTTTCAAGCACTCAGCACTAATTCTTCTCAAATAGGTTCGTTAATATTATTTTTTGGTTTTGGTATAAGAGTTTTAGCAACAATAACACCAAAATACATGGGAAAAATTAAAATCACTGGCATTTATGCAATTTGTCGTCAACCACTTTTGCTTGCTCAGTTTATATCATTAATTGGATTAAATATTATTGTATCAAACGTTTATTTTTTCTTCATTTCAACAATCGTATTTATATTTAATGATTTTTTGTCATTAAAAAAATATGATAAAATTCTTGCTTTCAAGTATAAAGATATATGGAAGATATACGCAAAACATACAAATTTTGTAATACCAATCTCAAATAGAATTAGAGATATTTTTTCATCTTCAATAAGCAGAAGTGAATTTTTAGACAATCAAAACACTCTCATTTTTATAATGATCTACGCAATTCTCGTAGAAATTGCAACATTTAGTAATTTATAATTTATAATTATGAAACAAGATTTTAATGAAAATAAAAAAATAATTCTTGCATCAGGATCGCCAAGTAGATTGGAAATTCTAAGTAAAATGTTTATAAAACCGGATTATGTTATAGTTCCAAATGTGCCAGAACCAATGATAAAAGGTGAAAAACCACGTGAAATGTCAATTAGAGTAGTAAAAGCTAAGGCAGAAAAAGCATTACAAATAGTGGCAGAAAATGAAAAAATTGATAAAAATTCAATATTAATAGCATGTGATACAGTAGCTTGTTGCGGAAATATGATTTTAGATAAAGCACAAAGCGACGAAGATGTAAGAAAATATTTAAAGAAAATGAATGGTCATGGAACTCGTGTATATTCTACGACTTGTATAATAGATGTTTTAACAGGAAGGCGTTCGTTAAAAACGGCAGAAACAAGATTAAAGATGAAATATCTTCAACCTGATGAAATTGAATTTTATGTTACAACAAAACAAGGAATTGGCAAGGCCGGCGGTTATTCTATCGGAAATTTTGCATGTTGTTTGTTTGAAAAAATTATAGGCGAATATACAACAGTAATTGGTCTTCCTGCCGTTCAGGTTTACAACACGCTCCGCAGTTTTGGATATAAGTTTAAAATACCGGAAGAAAAGTAGCAAACAATTATCTTAAATTTAACTGTCAATTTTTTTACCAATCTCTCTTGAAAAAACAGTTGGCTGTTTTATATTATTATAGTGGGTGTTTTTTTAAAATATGAATTGGATTAAAATTGAAGAACAGGAGAAGAAAATTGTTGAAGAACAACAAGAGAAATTAACAAAAATACAAATAGAGCTAGAGAAATTAGTAAAAATACAAATAGAGCAAATTAAAAAAGAACAAAAAAAAGAAGAGCTTGAAAAAATGTTAAGTTTTGTGTCGGATCTTTATAAAATAAGCGAAAAAAATCTAAATAGTACAGAAAAAGAAATACGTAAAAGACTTGATGGAATAGATTTAGGAGAATGTCTTAGTTTTAGCAAATTAAAACCTTTTACTCTGAGAGACTTAATGTATGGATGTTATGTTGACAACTCAAATGGCGATCTTTATGATCCTTGTGTTTTTAGTCAAGAAGAATTCATTGAAAAAAAAAATTTAGAAAGGTTTTCATGGTCAAGCAAACCAGGATATAAAAGAAAAAGATATATAAATATCTTAAAAGAAGAACTACCAAAAATTTTAGCATCAGATGTCTTTGATACTGAAAAAGGAGAATTAAAATAAAATCAAAATTAATTATTCACTTTTTCCCTTGTTGCCTTAACTATTATCTTACTCATCATTATAAGTGCTATTACATTTGGAATTGCAATTGATAAATTTAAAAAATCCGCAACACCTAAAATTACTCCAAAATCATCTACCATACCGCACAAAAAATAAGAAATAAATAAAAACATATAATATACTATAACTTTTTTTTTGCCAAAAATTGAAGAAAATAAACTGGAACCATAATAAGCCCACGCTATTGCAGTTGTAATACCAAATAAAGGAACTATTACAAGCACAACATATTTAAATGCCCAGTATGTGCTTGAAAATGCATTTATCATAAAGTCTGTCCCGTCAACACCATTTGTGCTAGAATTAGAAACTAAAACTATTAAACCAGAACAAGCACAAACTATAATCACAGAAATAATTGGTGTAATCATTGAGATAATAGCTTCTTTTTTACTATCTTTATTAGATGAATTTGAGTGAATTATTGCACCCGAGCCCATACCGCTTTCATTACAAAAAAAAGCCCTTTGAGTACCTAAAACCATAGCTCCTAAAATACCACCATTTACAGCTCTAAAACTAAAAGCATCACTAAATATTGAATACAAAGCTGGAATTATGTTTTTATAGTTCGATACAAATACACACGCAGTTATAAAAACATAAATTAAAATCATAAAAGGAACAATTTTTTGATTAAATTTAGCAACGCTTGAAATACCCCTTGCAACAACAAATATCACAATAATTGCAATAAGTAATGATATAAACCACGTATAATCTACCATACTTGGAAATGTATGCGTAAATACATGAACGGTTTGATTAATTTGTAATGAACAAAATGTCGATAAACAAAGCATCAATGCATAAACAGTTGCAACAAATTTACCAATAGTTGGAAGTTTATACATTCTAAAAATTTTTTTAATATAAACTTGCGGTCCACCTGTGTATCCTTTACTTTTTCCATTAGAAAAAACTTTTTTTCTGAATTTATGTCCGCACAAAACTTCTGCATAACGTATAGATGTAGACAAAAAACCAGCAACAATAAGCCAAAATATAGATCCTGGACCCCCTATTGCAACCATTCCAGCAACACCAAAAATACTTCCAAGATCAGTTGCACCAGCAGTTGCGGATAAAACTATACTTTTACTTGAAACTGTACTATCTTGTTTATTAACCGTTTTCTTACCTTTTATAAATAAAATTATAGATTCTGATAATTTTCTGAAATTAATAAAACCAGTGATTACAGAAAAATAAATTGAAGCAAACAAAAGCCAAAATATTAAAAAAGGCAACTGCGCTTTATCTGTCCAAAAAAGAACATCAAAAAAAAGAATTTTGTCACCAAAATCACCAATTATTTTAAATAAAGTATCTGAACTCATTTACAAAAATGAAATAAAAATTTTTTAAAAAGTCAATAAGATTATTCTATTTTGTATTCAACTATTGCGTATTAATAATAATTGACAATTAATTTTGTTTTTTTAGTAGTTAGCAATTTTTTATGTTCGATTTAACTGTTTTTTTAAAAATTTTTTCTCCAGTATTCTTGGTTGTAGCATCAGTTGGACCATGTTTTTTAACATACGCAAATATATCAATGAATTACGGATATAAAAAAGGTTTCATTGCGGCATTTGGATGCTTTACGATTGATGTATTATATATAACTCTCGGTGTTTTTGCTATAAGCACATTAAAATCGTTCATACCAGAAACATTAGTTATTGCTCTTGGTATCTTTGCCGGATTTTTTTTGTTATATTTAGCTTATAGTATTTGGAGCACAACAGAAAAAAACCTAACATCTGAAAACGTTAAAAACAACAATATAGCAATTTATTTTAAATTGTTGTGTCTAACATTATCAAATCCATTAGCAATAATTGGTTATGCATCAATTTTTTCATCAATAAATAATGTTTACGAAAATATTTTATCTATATTTCTTGGTGCTATTAGTGCTGCATTATTAGCTCATTCACTAGTTGTTGTCTCCTTTGCAACCATCGGTAAAAACATTAAAACAAAAGTCTTACTTTTATTAAATAAAATTTCTGCAATAATCATCTCAATATATGCAGTTTTAATATTGAAGGGCACAATAATGAGTATTGTAAATAAGCTATTTCAATAATTCAATTATAGCATTTCTTGCTTTTCCTGTAATAGCATAATTAAGCCAAATACTATTTACTGATGATTTTTTTGCCGTATGAATTATTACTTTATCTCCATTATTTATGATATAATCAATACCAACTTGTTGACCATTTACAATAGCGTAATCAAAATAAATACCGAGTTTTTTATTTACAGCAAATGCAAAATCTAAAATTGTAGATTTATAAGGTAAATAAATAACCTCTCCGCTTTCTGTAAAAACCATAACTTGAAATTCTTTAATTTCTGTTTTTGCATCGTTTAATATTTCATTAGGTTTGCTGTCTTTTAAAACACTTAATACTCTCTGTATCCACGACGCTCTAAGATATTTAATTCTTTCCTCTTGAGTCATGCCTTGTTTATATTTCCAATGAGACGCTAATCCAAATTCATCTTCATCGTGCATTGCTTGTGTTCTAATCTGTATATCAACAATTCTACCTTTTGGCCCCATTATTTTTGTATGAAGAGACCTATATCCGTTGCTTTTTGGAATACTTATAAAATCTTTAAATTTACCAGGTATTGCGTTATAATTTGTATGTATTGCCCACAAGGCTTTATAACATTCTTCTTCAGTTTGAACAATAATTCTAAACGCAAATATATCACTAACCTCAGCAAATTGTATATTTTTAGTTTTCATCTTTCTCCAAATTGAATATGGCATTTTTTCACGCCCAAAAACATTAGCCTTTATGCCAGAATTTATAAGCATTTCATTAAGCTCTTTTTCTATATCTTCAACTATATGTTTAGAAGCAAAATCCTTTTTTAATTCATTCACTTGTTGTTCTATCTCTTTATAATCTTCTGGATGTAATATTTTAAAAGACAAATCTTGAAGTTCATTTTTTATTCTTTGCAAGCCAACTCTTTCTGCCAAAGGAGCATAAATTTCTATCGTTTCAAGTGCAATGTCTTTTTGTTTTTCTGGACTTTGAAATTCTAATGTTCTCATGTTATGAATGCGATCGCAAAGCTTAACAATTAAAACTCTAACATCTTTCGAAATTGCTAAAAATAATTTTCTAAAATTTTCAGCTTGCCTTATATCTTTTTGTTGAAATTTAATTTTATCTAATTTCGAAACACCGTCTACAATACTTGCAACTTCTTCGTCAAATAAGTTTACAATATCTTCTCTGGTAAATTCAGTATCCTCAACTACATCGTGTAATAGTGCAGAAATAATAGATGTTTCGTCTATATTTAATCTTGATACCTCTAATGCAACAGATATTGGGTGAATTGCATATGGTTCACCTGACTTTCTTTTCTGATCTTTATGGGCTCTGCAACAAAAATCATATGCTTTCGCAATTCCACTTAATTCAAAACTTTGATTGTCTTTTTTTATCAAAGATAAAAAATTTTCTCTATTCATTAACATTTTTATGTCGTATATACAAGTCACCACATTAATTTAATTATCAAGCTTTTTTGCTATCAAAAAAAATATTACATCATTGAATTAATATATTTCATTAAAACAAAATTATATTAAAGAATTTTTTTTATAAAAATAAATCTAGTTACTTTTGTATAACAATAACAAACCCATTGCCAACATTATCATCCTTTTCTTTCCACTCAACAATATTAAGCCCCATGTATTTTACTAACTTGATAAAATCTTTTGGTCTCCAAACATTCCAATGATGATAGTAGTCTTGTTCAAAAGTTTTTAATTCGCTCTTTTTTATTTTCTCTCCAATGTTGTTTGTAAAATAATTGCCCGACGTTTTATCAATTTCACTTTTTAAAACACTGTATACACACATACCAATATCGTCTGGTCTTTCTTTCATATAACGTTGGCGCTTTATTTTATAGTAGTCTTTATAAGTTAATAAACCATTATGACGTTTTATTAACTCATTGACATCTGTAATATCTCTGCCTTTATCGTAAATAACGTCAACATGCGGTATTATATATAACAAAAAACCACCTTTTTTAATAACTCTTAAATGTTCTTTAATCGCTTTTATTGGGTCAAAAAAATGTTCCATAACATGCGATGTAAATACATAATCAAAAGTATTATCTTTAAATGGCAAATTATCGCCTGGACTAACAACATTTACAGCCTGCCCTACTGTATAAACAGATCTTTGTTTTTTTTATCTTTGCTAAAAAAATCAGCAACAGAAAAATCAACATTTAAATAGGCACCATGTTGATAAAGTCTAAAATCATTTAACCAATGTCCGCCAATTTCAATACCATTTTTACCAAACAAATACTTCTCCACTAATGGCTCTTTTGCAATTCCTGTTGTTTTATTGAATTGTTTTTTGTAAAAAGAACATGATTTGGGTAACTTGTAAAATGTGTAAAATTTATAAGACAATGAACATAATAAAAACAACAAAAAAATAATGAGTCCATTTCTTAATTCATATTTTTTTAATCTTAATTTTATATTTTTTATATTTTTTAACTAACCAATCTACAATAAGAACAAGAGCTTTAGCCTTAGTCAAGAAACAAAGTATAATGCATTTTTTACTGAAAAAATACTAAAAAAGATTTGATATAATCCATCCGCAGATTCCCCTACGGATACCTTGTTACGACTTAACCCCAGTCACCAAATTCACCATTGACGC